>ERZ773070.243-NODE-243-length-41651-cov-5.852726_pt1 | contig 41651 bp, 39 predicted proteins | sample MGYA00580618_ERZ773070 | MGnify/ENA primary metagenome ERZ773070 (study PRJEB29015, sample SAMEA2738023) | human oral metagenome | biome: human oral; feature: human-associated habitat; material: dental | place: China | collected 2019 ...
ATTGCTAAAACACCTTCTATCATTTTTTGGGCTAACATAGCATAATTAGGAGAAATAGTAGACAGAGCTGGAGTATAATATTGCGAAATAGGAATATTATCGAATCCAATTATTGAAATATCATCAGGAATAGTAATCCCCTTCTCATAGCACGCACGAATCAGCCCTTGAACCTTCTCATCCCCAGAAACAAATATCATATCCGGATGATTTTGATTAGATAAATTATTTATAGCATATGAATAAACTGAATCAATTGTAGTTAAACCATAAATAACTTGCAAATCCATTAAATAATTTTTATCAGTCAAAAAAGTACGAATACCTTTTTCACGATCCTTATTAACAAGAGATTCCCCTCCCATAAGTAACAACATACTTTTAATATTCTCTTTTGTTACTAATTCCATCATATCATAAGTGGCTTGAAAATTGTTATTAGATACATAAACAACATCAGGTGTTCGAGATTCTCCAAAAACTATAAAAGGCATATTATTCTTCTGTAAATAATTAATCCGAATATCGTCTTTACTTTCATAAAATACTATTACTCCATCTATTAAGCTTCCTGTACTTGAAATTATTGAATTCCTAATCGTATCTTCTTCACCAAAGTATTCAACAATAGCGTTTACACCAAACTCTTTACAAGTTTGTAGAACTCTATCTAGTAAAGTTTGAAACCAAATCAAGGGAAAAGAATCAATCTTTTTAACGGAAATCAAAATGTTTGTAGTTTCTTTCTTAGTCAAATTTTTTGCATATGCATTTGGAACATACGACAACTCATCAATGACTTTTTGAATAGCTCGATAAGTTTCTTCTTTTACCTTTTCACCACCGTTAATAACACGTGAAACAGTTTTTGGAGAAAAACCTGATAAATTCGCAATATCATAAATAGTTACCTTTTTACCGTTTAAATTTTTCACTTTAGTCCTCCATTTATGATTTATCTAATATCATTATACAATATTTACTTTTTTTAACAAGAGAATTTAGTAAAACATTTTAATGTATCTTAACAAAAACTTTAATTTCAAAATTTTCTATTTTATACTCTATTCTTCCGATTCAAAAAAATAACATTGACAATTAAAATCTTTATTCTTTACAATTTTTTCTACTTCACAACTGATAAACTTGTATGAAAATAACTTACCACGAAAATGTAAAAAATCATTTTCGGTAAAATCCATTGAAACTATAAAAGTATCTAATAACATTTGGACATAGCAGTCTAAGATCGGAATAATCTTTTCCTTAACAATAACTTTTGCTAATATATCATCAGCTGGTAAAGAAGACGAAAATACAATTTCACAAATATCATAAAAAGAATGAAATCTATATACTTGCACTAAAGAATTATATTCAAAATACGTTATTCTTCCACAGTCAAAATTAATATTATATACCTTCATTTATGTTTATCCTTATACTTTGCAAATAATTTCGAGTCAATTATCACCTAAAAAACAAAGGGACAAGAATAACTGCCCCTTTGTTTATTCTATATCAACTAACTTCTTCGACATAAATAACACCAACAATATTTGCTATTTCTTCCATTAGTTTAAGATGTTCAAACTTACCTGAAAGTTCTAGAGTCATAAATGATGCTATTCTTTTGTCTGGAACATCAAAATATTCAATTCTTTCAGAATTAACATCTCCAAAAGCAGTTCTTGAATCATTCAATCGAATTCCATTTTCTGCACAATAAACTAATACTCGATTATATGCCTCAGTAGATTTAACTACAATATATAATTCAATAACTTTTGAACGACTTTGAAGATATTTTTTTAAAGGCTGAAACATAGAAATCACACTCCACACAGAAATAGCTACTAACAGAGCACCTTCATAAAAACCTACTCCAATAGCTAAACCTATTCCTGCAGAAGCCCAGATTCCTGCTGCAGTTGTCAGACCAGTAACCTTCTTTTTATCTGTGATAAGAATTGTTCCAGCTCCAAGAAAACCAACACCAGAAATAACTTGAGCACCTAAACGTGTCGGATCTCCTGTTCCAAACTTATAAGATACAAATTCATTAGTCATCATAATCAAACAAGCAGCCATACAAACGATACTATGTGTACGAATACCTGCTGGTTGAGATTTACTTCCTCTTTCTAAGCCAATAATACTTCCAATGACCAAAGATAACACGACTCTAATAATAATTTCAATGTATGATAGTCCAATGCTGGATGATTGCATTACTATTTCCTTTTCTTACCACGCGGTCTCTGTGTGAAGTACAATACAGTTCCTGAAATAATCATTAGAACAATTGTATAAACAAATACAAGAGCTTGTGCATTAGATGTTGCTGTTTCATCACCTGCAGAACGAATCGTAATACCTAATGGTTGAGCCAATGGATGATAAAGGAATACAGATAAATCGAAATCGGTCAATAAAGAGTTGAAGTTGAGTGCGATAACAGAAAGAACTACCGGCAAGATGAAAGGAATAATAACCTTCATCATTGTGTAAAATGGTGAAGCCCCCATACTTCTAGCAGCATCCTCCATCTCATCATCAACACTAAATAAGATTGCACGTACCATTCTATAAGAGAATGGAATTTTTACAACAATATAAGCGATTAGCAAAATTACTAAACTACCAACTAGAATCTGGTTAAAGACTAAAAGTTGAGGTTGGTTGAAAGTGAACAATAAACTAACTGCTAGAAGTGTACTTGGTAATAGCCAAGGAAGAAGAGCTCCGTATTCGAACAAGAAATCAAATCGAGTTTTATGTTTACGAACTACTCGCGCAAACACAACAGCAAGAACTGTTGCAGTAGTTGCTGCAATGATAGAATATATAAAGCTGACTAGGAATGGAGAAAACGCAACACTATTACTAAAGAACAATCTGTAATTATCAAGAGTAAAGTTTGATAATGATAAGTTTCCTGACTGTATTGCAACTGGGTCAGTAAATGAATACAATACAATGAAAATCAATGGTAACATGAAAACAGTGAACAAAGCATAAGCAACAATATGTGCAATGATATTCCATGGTTTAGATGTGATTTTTTGTTTTTTCAAAGGTGCTTTCGTTTTAGAAATAGAAATATAATTTCCGCCTTTTTCGATCTTGTTCATAATAGTAAGCAAAATCGTAGTGGCAATACCCAAAATAATTGCTAGAAAGGCGGCTAAGTCACGAGAATTTCCCATTCCAGCAAATGTTATGATCATTGGGTTAATAGTTTGGAATTCTTTCCCACCAACAATCATAGGTGCTGCTACTGCTGATAACCCACTTAGAAAAACCATAATTGTCAGAGCGAATAAAGTAGGAATTAGAGTTGGCAATACTACTTTTCTAAACACTGTAAATGGTTTGGCACCCATATTACGTGCAGCTTCAATAGTATGATAGTCTACACTTCGAATTGTATTGGTTAGGAATAAGGTGTGATTAGCAGTACCAGAAAATGTCATAATAAATAGAACTGCACCATAACCAATAAACCAGTTAGGATCTAAAGATGGAATAATACTTTGTAAAAATTTGGTAATCATTCCATATGGTCCATAAACGAATTTATAACCAGTAGCCAAAACTACTCCACCGTAGATTAGTGACGTCATGTATCCTAGTTTTAATATTTTAGCTCCTTTAATATCAAAATATTCTGTAAACAATACACAAAGTACACCAACAACATTAACAGTTATAATTAGTGAGAATGCTAACTTGAAACTGTTAAAAATACTCTGAATCGCACGTTGAGATTTAAAAGCTCGTTGTACGACATCAAGTGAAAACTCCCCACCTTTCACAAATACATTAACTACTAAATCAAAGTTTGGATAAATGATGAAAGTTACCAAGAACCAGATTAAGCCTAAACGAATGAGCCAATCTTTCCAATTTAATTTATGACGCATACTGCCCCTCCTTAAAATTGCAGAACGTCTGATGGTGTGATAAATAATTCCACACTTTCTCCGACAGATCTAATAGCTGACTGACTATCGATACTTGTTACATTAAGAATTTGGTTTTCAGATACCTGAACAGTATAGTGAATTGTAACTCCTGAAAATTCAACATCAATAATTGAACCTTTTAAGACAAAATCCTGATCCGTTTCACGTTTGAAGCGAACTTTTTCTAAACGAATGTAACCTTTTTTATCTTCCAAAAAAACATGAGCATTATTTAGAAGAATTCCGTGAACAGTTTCATCTGTAAGTACGTTAATATCTCCAATGAAATCACATACAAATTCTGTTTGAGAATTATGATAAATTTCTACTGGTGTCCCCACTTGTTCAATAAAACCATTATTAAAAACAGCAATCCTATCAGATAGCGTTAACGCTTCCTCTTGGTCATGTGTAACATATAGAGTTGTAATTCCCAATTCTTTTTGAAGACGTTTCAACTCTTTTCTCAAATCCACACGTAATTTTGCATCTAGGTTTGACAAGGGTTCATCCAAACATAGGATTTTAGGTTCCAAAACAAGAGCACGAGCTAAAGCTACACGCTGCTGTTGTCCTCCAGATAATTCTGAAACGTTACGTTGCAATTGTTGATCTGAAATCTTAATTTTAGCAGCCACTGCAGAAACCTTGGCTTTAATAACATCTGGAGCAACTTTTTTAACTTTTAAACCAAATGCAATATTATCAAAAACTGTCATTGTTGGAAATAGTGCGTAAGATTGGAATACGATCCCGATTCCACGTTTTTCAGGCTCCAAGTGCGTAACATCTGTGCCATTAACCTCAATACTTCCAGATGAAGGGTCTAGAAAACCTACCAAAGCTCTCAAAGTTGTTGATTTACCACATCCAGAAGGTCCTAGAAAGGTAAAGAATTCTCCTTCCTGAATTTCTAAATTAAGATTATCAATCGCGATAAAATCACCATATTTAATTTGAATATTATCAAATTTAATCATATTATTAACTTCCTTTACTAATATATAAAAAGTCCCTCTTAATTTCTTTTGTATGTGCAGAAACATTAGAGAGACTTGGAATTTTAAAAATTACACTTATGTCCTATTTTACATATTCTAGTTCAGCTTTTTCGACCCATTCGTCCAAATGTTTTCCGACAGCTTCCCAATCAATACTTTGTGGTTTCACTTGATCAACAAATTTCTTAGTAGCTTCTGGTAACTCTTTCACTGCCTCAGTATTTGCAGGAATAGAACCAAAGTTTTTGCTATACTCTACTTGAATTTCTGTTTGACCAAACCAATCAATAAATTCTTTAGCTAAAGCTTGTTTCTTACTAGTATTCAAAATCATTGTTTGTTCAGTTACAAACGGGACACCAATTTCAGGAGACATTACTTTAAATACAACATTGTGTTCTTTCTGTCCAACTAATGCACCAGAACCCCACATCATTCCATACTGGATTGGGTCTTCCTTATCCAACATTTTAACAATTGAACTTTCACCCTTTTGAAGAGTGTACGCATTTTCCAAATATTCTTTAGCTGCTTGCCAACCTTTTTCAGAAACACCCAATTCTCCTTTATCATCTAGATAACGAACAAGGATACTTGCCAAGATAGCACGCCCTGTTCCACCTGAGAGCCCAGAAATTGAATATTTACCTTTATACTTGCTACCTAACTCAGTCCAATCTTTAGGCATTTCAGTAACATCAGGAGCACCAATCAAAACTAATGGTTGAACAATTACAGGATTGTAATAATTATCTTTATCTGATAAAGATTGGTCAATTTTATCTAACCATTTAGGTTTATACTGTACCAATAATTTTTGATCTCTAATTTTATTTGAATCAACAGCTCCAATACCAAATACCATATCAGCAACTGCATTATTTTTTTCAGCAATAACACGATCTGCCAACTGAGCACCTGGAATGTCAACCATTTTAATATTGAAACCAGCTTCTTTTGCTTTAGCAGTTAGCCAATCTCCACGTCCGTTTGAAACAGAGTTAGAATAAATTACTAATTCTTGGCTCTTATCAGCTTTTTCTTCTGATTGAGGCGTATCGCTCGAAGAATTTGATGAATTAGTTGAACCACCTGAACATGCTGCCAATGTTGTAACTGCAACCCCTGCAGCTAAAAGCGATAATAATTTAGATTTTTTCATATGAAATCTCCTTTTTATTTTTAATTATAATTTTATTTTAAAATTTTTCGCAATATGGAACAAAGCGTCTCATATCTTCAAATACTGTGTAATCGATACGATTTACTGTAATGATAGGAATCTTTTCAAGCAGAACTTCGGTTAATTCCTTTTTCACTTTAGTAAACTCTTCATTTTCTTCTTCAGTTAATGGAACTCGAAGATATCCAATTGAGATATGGAATTGATAGCGATCATGATTAGGGAATCGAACACCCGCTTTTTCAGAAACATATGTTCTAATTTCTTCTAATCGTTTAGCTGATTTTTCATCGGCTGGTTCTACTAAAATGTTTTGATTTCCCATTTCAGTCACACGCATATGAATATCTTCGTTTAGCAATGGGAAAATTTCTAGTTGTTTTGCAAAGTAATCATGAATTTCTTGTAATGGCGTATCCAATGGTAGATGGCTACTCCAAAATTCAGGCTCACGATTTTCATGGCAAAGCAATTCAATTACAGTCATATGAATAGAATCTCTTGGAGTTAATGTAAATTTATCTATAAATGGCAACTCTCTATAACGTGATTGAATGATATCAACAACTTCCATCAAATCTGAATTAGCATAAAGATTTGCAACAACTGTATTCCCTGGGAAATGATTGAATTCCCCGTTCTCTTTGAACTTAATTTTTGTTAAGTTTTTCATAAAAAGACCTTCTTTTTTATTTTTGACATCGGTGTCATTCATGTTTACATTATACAATGTAAACGATTACTTTGTCAAGCGCTTTCATTAATTTTTTTTTGATTTTTTTTATATATACATATCACAAGACTATTGTGCTTTATTATTTATTGTATCCATTAGGATTTTTGGATTGCCAATTCCATGTATCTCTACACATGTCTTCAACCGTTTTCGTAGTCTTCCAATTTAACTCCTTATACGCTTTGTCTGCATTTGCATAACAAGTCGCAACGTCTCCTGATCGTCTTGGAACAATTTTATAAGGAATTGGAACCTTATTGACACTTTCAAATGTATTTACAAGTTGTAATACACTAGTTCCCTCTCCTGAGCCCAGGTTATAAATATAAACATCTGTTTTTTCGGATACTTTTTCTAAAGCTTTTATATGCCCTATCGCTAAATCCACTACATGGATATAATCGCGAACACCAGTACCATCTACCGTATCATAATCATCTCCAAAAACACTTAGCTCTGATCGCTTGCCTACAGCTACTTGTGCAATAAAAGGCATCAAGTTGTTGGGAATTCCAGAGGGGTCTTCACCAATAAGCCCAGACTCATGAGCCCCAATCGGATTAAAATAACGAAGCAATGCAATACTCCACTCTGAATCTGCTACATGAACATCTTTTAAAATTTGTTCAAGCATCACTTTGGTGTACCCATAAGGGTTTGTTGCACTTGTCGGCATTGTCTCAATGAGGGGTGATTGATTGTGAATGCCGTATACAGTCGCACTCGATGAAAATACAATCTTCTTAACTTTAAACTCTGACATCACTTCAACAAGAGCTAATGTGCTCATAATATTATTTTCGTAGTACATCACAGGCTTTTGCACGGATTCGCCGACAGCTTTGTATCCTGCAAAATGAATTGCAGCGTCAATTGATTCTTGTTCAAATACTTTTCTCAATGATTGTTTATCGCAAACATCAAACTCGTAAAACGTAGGACGTTTTCCTGTAATTGCTTCAATACGATCTAACACTAAGATGCTAGAGTTCGAAAGATTATCAACAATGACAACTTCCTTCCCTAAATTTAATAATTCTACTACGGTATGGCTACCTATATAACCAGCTCCGCCTGTCACCAATATTGCCATTTGGGTTCCTCCTAATTAATTCCAACCGACTTAACAAATCTCATAAATGCTTCATGTCCAAACGGAGTATTCTTATAAACGCCAGCATCTTCGAGAACTCTCGCAAACACTTGTCCTACTTCGTGTTGAACTACGCGATTAACCTCTTCTTTTTTAATATTAGGATATTTTTCTTTCAATTGATCAGCCCATTCTAAATGATAGTTTGCAATTGAATTTTTTTCTCCTAAAAGATATTTTTCAACTTCTTCTAACTCTGTTTTCAAACGAGGTGGTAAAATCGCAAGTCCCATCACTTCGATTAACCCGATATTTTCCTTTTTAATATGTTGTACATCTTGATGAGGGTGGTAAACACCATCTGGGTATTGTTTAGTAGTATGGTTATCTCTCAGAACAATATCCAATTCATATCTTCCATCCACTTTACGAGCAATAGGAGTCACCGTATGGTGTGGAATATCTTCAGTCTTAGCAATGATGTCTACTTCTAAATCTGAATATTCTCTCCAGATATTTAGGATTTTAGTAGCTAATTCTACCAAACGATTTTTATTTTCACCTTGTAGCCTAATCACTGACATCGGCCACTTTACAATACCTGCTTTAACATCCTCAAAGTCTTTAAAAAGAAATTCTCTCTCAATTTTTGCTTTTTCCATTGGGAAAATATGTTTTCCTCCCTGGTAGTGATTATGACTAAGAATAGAACCTCCTGAGATAGGAAGATCAGAATTTGAACCAGCAAAATACCCTGGTAAAATATCAACAATCTCCAATAATTGTTCAAATGTTTTGGACGTGATAGCCATTGGTACATGTTGACTATTCAAGAATATCGCATGCTCATTAAAATATGAGTATGGGGAATACTGGAAACCCCATACTTCGTCTCCCAGTTCCAACCGAATAATTCTATGATTAGCACGTGCTGGATAATTTATTCTCCCCTGATAACCTTCATTTTCCATACAAAGTAAACATTTTGGATAATTAGATGACTTTACCAATTTCTCTGCTGCGATTGTTTTCGGATCTTTTTCCGGTTTTGATAAATTGATTGTAATTTCAAGTGAACCATAATTAGTTTCAGTATGAAAAGCTATATTTTTAGCGATAGCTGACAATTTAATATAGTCGCTATCTTTACTTAACTGATAGAACTCTTCAACTGCTTCCTGTGGCGAAACATCATATGAACTCCAAAAAATATCATTAAGACGACTTGGTAATGGAACGATAAAATTCATCAGCTCTGCACCTAAACATTCCTTTGCCTCAGCTAAATCAGCAATTTTACCATTCTTTAAAGCTATTTCTACTAAATTGTCTTTTAATTTTTTAAGATCACTATCATTTGAAATCTTATCAGTTCCTTCTTCACCGATTAAAGCCAATATTCTATTTTTTATATATATTTGGTCCATCGATTTATAAATTCCATATTCAATAACTTTATTAGCAAAATTATCTACTATTGTCTGCATATATACTCCTCTTTAACTATAATACTCCAATTTCCTGATAATCTAACCATTTATAAATAGATTTTGTTGTATGGGACATCTTATCAAGAATATTAATAACTTCTAAAAATACAATAGCTTCATCAACATTTGAGGATTCAATAAGAAAGTTCTCTACTACTTTGTCTCCTAGTTTTTGACATAGACCAGATATCAACTTACATTTTTTATTATAGTCATATACGTCAGGTTCATAGTTTCTATTCTTATACCATGTTAGAGTTTTCTTTAAGTGATCCCCTAGAATAAAATGTATTTTTAGCATTTCATAAAATAATGGTCCCCATTCATGCATTGTATGAATATTTTTTAAATTCTTAACTATTTCAATGATTCGATCACCAATACGTTCAATATCTGTGGATAATTTTACTATAGTTATAATTTTTCTCAAATCAACAGAAACAGGATGTTGTAAACAGATGAGTTCAATACCTTTCATATCTATTGTAACAACTGCTTTATTAATAACTAAATCATTATCTATAATACTTTGTTTTTGAACTTCGGTTAAGTCATCAAATATCATTTCATATTTTTTTATTATAGAAACCCATATATCTTCTAGATTATTAGACAACTCAATAATTTCATTGTCAAAATGCTTTCTCAACATTATCTAACCTCAATAATCAATTGCACTATAAAGAACTCGTATAGATAACTGTCTTTATAGTTCATCATATGATGAAATTATTTTAAACATTAATTATCAAAATACTTGCATCATCTTTTTTACCATAAATAGGATCAATATTTGTAGATTCTTTTCTCATTTCAATTAACTCTCCAAAATTGTAGCCTGAATTTTGAGTATAAAAATCGTAAAAACCATCAGTCATTAAAACAATATGATTACTAGTTACTTCCAAACTACCATTGATAACATGATTTATACTACTTTTGTCTAGTGAACCTATCCAATATCCATCTGGTTTATTAGCTAGCTTCCTAATATTTTGTAATATAGTCTTTTTATCAACTTCATCATTAGATTTGATTGAAAATTTTCCTTGTTCAAAAAGGCAATCTACTCTATGGTCTGTAATAGTTTGATTGTTGACTATCATAACACAATCGCCAATCATTATGTATTCTAATTTTAAACCAGATAATTTCGCAAAAATAAAGGCAAAAGTTGGTAACTGGTAATAATCATCAAACTCACACTTATCTATCTCTATTATTTTTCTAACGTCATCCAAAACAAGCTCGAAAATTTTCTTCAATGATAACGAATCGTCACAATACTGCTTGAGACATTCAGAAATAAGGTGAGATACTTCTGAAACTGAATAACCTATAGAGTCTTTTGAATTAAATAAATCTGTTGCTCCATCTATAATCCAGAAATATTGATTTTTGTAATCTACGCTATCTTCGTTCTCTATAGTGCTACCTTGTATTGAGCATATTCTATCTATCTTCATAATGACGTTTAAAACTCCTTTGTCCAAATAGAAGGCAAATTCCAATAATAGTTAAAAGCAACTCAACCATTTTATTTAATCCAGTTTTTGGTAATGCATGTTGATTATTTTTTGTCTTAACTACTTCACTAACATTAGTTACGTCATATTGTTTTTGTGAAATTTCTCCTGTTACTACATTACCTGAATCATGATTTGATTTTTCAATTTTATCATCTACACTATTTACTGAGTAATTATTAGCTAAATTATTATTGTTTTCAGCTACAGGTTTTATTTCCTCTACATGCTTATCTGAGTGGTTATCTGAGTGATTAACTGAATTTTGCGAAAAGATTTTATAACTTTCATTCTCAGTTATAATATTAAAATCACCGACACTATTATTTGTGTCTGAACTGGTCCCATTAAAATCAGTTTTAAGTAAAGAAACATGATTTCCAGTTAAATTGGAAAGTTGGTTATTTAAGACAGTGATACTTCCAGCGGATTCTTCAATTACGATTCCGTCTTTACCTCCTGAAATGATATTATCAGACACTACCAAATTGTCGCTGACTCTTAACATTTCAATATTTGGCTGTTCAGGATTTTTCGAATTATTACGAATGATATTCTTTGTTACAGTAATATCAGTTACTTTTCCAAGATAATCTGCACTATCTTTTGCAACTCGTATTGCTTTAGTGTTAGAATCAGCAATATTAAATACATTTCCAGTAATAGTCACATGTTTATTCAAATCTAATATATCTTTAACATTTTTATAACTATAAGCATTAACTAAAGCGGCACCATTTTCACGATAGTGTCCACTTTCCTCTTTAGTTTTCTTATCAAACCTATTTCCTTTTATTAAAATATCAGTAAATCCTGTAAAGCGAACACCCGCATACATCATATTATCAAAATGATTATTTAGAATTTTAATATTTGAAGGATTTTCAGTTGTTGCAGTTTGATAATGTGTCCCAATTGCAGTTACTAATTCACCTGATTTTTCACTTTTACCAAAATAAGAATTTTGAATTGTTACATTTTCAGATTTTTGACCATTATCATTTAATGCATATGGAAAGCCTTTTCTGGTTAATGGCTCTATTTGAATAGACTCCTTACTGATAATCTGACCATCCTTCATAGTCTTAGGGAGAGCTTGTCCCAAAAACCGAGAGTTGTCTACTAGTACATTTTTTGAACCTGCAATTTGAATGGCATGTCCCTGATAGCTATCTTTAAAGGTTACATTACTTATTGTTACGTTTTTTGAATTTCCTATAGCAAAGGCTCCTGAAGAATTAATCAAAGGGAGATTCTTAGCTTTTGTCCTCTCTTCATTCAAAGCTCCGTTCATATCAATTGTTCCACCAGAGTAACTGATATCTTCGGTTGGTTCCCACTCAACTTGATCTCCATCATCAGTGAATAAACCTGTCATGAATACAATAGAAGGATGATTTTTGATATTGATACCATTTAATATTGTAGCTTTTTCATGTACTTCTAGGTGTGTATGACTTCTCAAAAAGACAATTTCTTTAACTAAATAAGTCCCCTCAGGAAAATATACTTTTCCTCCACCTAATCCTTTAGCAGCTGCATCTATTGTATCTTGAATTGCTTGTCTGTCATCATTAACCCCATCGCCTACTGCACCATAATCTTTTACATTTAAAGCCGAAACTTCAATTCCTTTTTCTAAGGCAGTGTTACTCTCTCGCACTTCATTACTATTAGAGGTATCTGCAACTTCGTTCTCAGAACTAACTGACTTTGAATAAGTACTAATAAAATCAGTCAAACTGTCATGTTTACTAGTTAAGGAACCTTCTAAAGTTTTGATAGTTGAAGTAGAAAGGTCACTATTAGAAACAAGAGGAGAATCTTTCATTTCATCTTCAAAAGTTCCAGTATTTACCCCATCTTCTTTATATTCTTTATTAGGTATCAAAGGAGAATCAACATTACTATCGGTTAATTGTGAAGTAGAAGAGTCAATCCCAGTAGGTTTATCATAATTATTAGTTGATGAGCTTTCTAAACTATTGGTGGTTGAAGTAGAAAGCTTATTCATAGATATCTGTGAAGTACTTGTAATAACTTCATCAGCAAAAACACTTTGTACCCCCAAGAATGAAACCGCTACCAAAACAGAGCACAATCCAACCTTAAGTTTCCGAATACTAAAAACCTCATTGTGAACAAAATGCTTCATAAAACACCTCCAAATTTTTTATTGTTTTTTTACTATGTATCACTAAATTTTTTTACATCAGACAAAATGACACCGCTGTCATTAATCTTATCATATATTTTCTAAATAAAATTGTCAAGGGATAACACAATAAAATACAACATTTTTTTAAAGCGTAATCATATTTAAAACTTTATATCTGTTCTATAAACCAAAAATATTATTTAGTCTCTTCCAACATTTTTAAATGGACAGAACAATTTCATAGTGAAAATGATAAAATATTTTTTAATAACTCTTAATACTGTTTCACAAAAAATAGACCAATTTCTTGATCTACTTTACTTTATATTAATTTCTAAAAATTTAATTTTGGTCAAAATTTGGTCATGATTTGGTCAAAAAAACAAAAAATACTAAATTATTTTTAAAAATTAACTTGTGATGATTGCCTTAAAATAAACACTTTGCATATTCTTTGCTTTTCTTTGCATTACTTAAAATGCCCCCTGCAGGAATCGAACCTGCAACTACTCCTTAGGAGGGAGTTGTTATATCCATTGAACTAAGGGAGCTAGATAAAAACTCTGCTGAATGAGCAGAGTTTTTGAGTCGAATTAACGACGGATTTCTTTGATACGAGCTGCCTTACCTTGAAGTGCACGCAAGTAGTACAATTTCGCACGACGTACTTTACCGTAACGAACAACTTCAATCTTTTCAACACGTGGTGTGTGAAGTGGGAAGATACGTTCAACACCTACACCGTTAGAAATTTTACGAACAGTATAGTTTTCTGAAATACCAGCACCTTTACGAGCGATAACCACACCTTCGAAGATTTGGATACGTTCGCGATTTCCTTCGACAACTTTCGCGTGAACACGAACAGTGTCACCAGGACGGAATACAGGAATATCAGTACGAAGTTGACCTTCAGTCAAACTTTGGATTAATGGATTCATTTTTCTTCTCCTATCTTACTAATCTTACGATTCAAGACCACAGCGGATTAGTCGTTTTCTAGTGCTTCCATTGCGCACTAACTAATATCATAACAAATTTTGTAATAATTGTAAATGCCTTATTTGGATTATTTTTTCCATTTTAGTAGAATTATTGAAGAACCAATGAAGCTGCTCCAATGACTCCTGCATCATTTCCAAGCGTTGCAAGTGCAAGTTTTGTGGATGTACGCACTTGAGGGAAAGAATTTTCTTCATAGACCTTACGAACACCGTCTAGTAAAAATTCACCTGCTGCAGAGACGCCACCACCGATGACAATCGTTGACGGATTTAAGATAGATCCAATGTTGGCACAAGCAATACCAAGATAACGTGCAAAATTGCGATAAACAATGAGAGCTAATTCATCACCAGCTTTAGCCAAATCAAAGACAATTTTTGCATTAACGTCTTCGCCATTATCAATCAGTTTTTTCAGCTCTGCATCACCAGCATATTCATCAGCGTAGCGACGCGTTAAATTAACAATACCTGTTGCAGAAGCTACGGTTTCTAAGCAACCTTTTTTACCACAAGTACAGAGAATCGGCTGATCAAAATCAACTGTGATATGCCCCAATTCTCCGGCTGCTCCAGCTACCCCATGCAGTAATTTTCCTTCCGCAACAATACCACCACCGACACCTGTTCCAAGTGTCATAAAGACAACATCTGGTTGGTTTTCACCAGCACCTTTCCAACGTTCACCAAGAGCAGCTACATTTGCGTCATTATCAATAAAGAAAGGAATGCCAGTCGCTTTCTCAATTTTTTCCTTTACAGGTTGCAGAGTTTTCCAGTTGAGATTGTAAGCTCCGACAACCGTTCCTTTTTCACGATCCACAACACCAGGTGAGCCCATGCCGATTCCGATGAAATCTTCTGCCCCGAGTCCCAATAGTCGCAAGCGATGATTGATAGATTCAATCATATCATCAACAATATGACTACCTTCATCTAAAATGTTTGTCTTAATAGACCATTTTTCTTGAACTTCTCCTTCTTGGGTCAGAATCGCAAACTTCACAGATGTACCACCTAAATCAATTCCAATAATTTTTTTAGACATGCTACTCTCCTCTAATAATTTTTTTCATTCTTATTATATCAGATTTTTTACAAATTGAAAAGGTTTGCATAGAACTTGAATAGGTTTGAACGACTTGTGCTGCTCTATGCTCTCATTTTACAAGATAAATGAAAAATTGTACAATAACGATAGATGATACTGGTATTCATTTTACCTATAGTCAAAGCTGTCCAACTCATTGATCAAAAAGGAGACATCATGCTGAATTTACAACGCTTGGAGCAACACATTCAAATTGAGCAAAAGACGAATGACGAATTGGAAAAAGCTCTGGATGACGAAAACGTTCACTTCATTGTAACAGACTATCCTATCAAAAAGAGCATATTCTTTCCATGGAGCTTTTCATGGAGCAACTTTACTTATCCGTTCCTTTGACTCACCCGTATGCCACACGAAAAGAGATAAAACTTGCAGAATTGCTAATTTGACTATGCTGCTGCGCTCGAATCTAGGCATTTGGCAGCCATTAGTCAATCAACTGACGCAAATAAAGTTTATTGTTCAAAAAGATCGGGCAGCCTTTGTTGATTTAGTAAATGCTTCTGCATTACCAACTTTTTCTACCAATATTACTCAACAAAACACTGAAGAATCCACTGTGAATAGCCAACGTATCCAGATTCCTATCTCGGACAAAGAAGCTACCAAGACTTTCTACATTTCCGTTTTGAAGAAGAACAAAGCTATTTTACAGGAGTTGGTGAAAACTAAATAGTCCATGCTCATGAAAAAAACAAGATATATTCACTATAAAATAAGATTATTAATCAACTCAATATCGTTCTAATATTAAAACTGAATAAGACGAAAAAGCCCAACTCAATCAAAATAAAAAGTTAGGCTTTTTTTTGGTACTATTGGTACTATTGTAAGATAAGGCTATCAGTTAAAATACTTGCCCTTTATATACAGACCTATCACCAAAATATTTTCTAATAGAAATATCACAAATACGATTAATTTAACATATTTGTTTGGAAATAACAATGCAATAATTGGTAAGATAAAATAGCTAGCAAGAACAAATAGACTAAATTTTGGAGTTAACATTAGATAACCTTTCAAAAATTATAATAAAGCATTCTTTACATCAGATTACTTACATATATAATAATCTTCCTCAAGCGAAAATCAAGCAATTATACCCACTTGTTATTAAAATGTTATCTGAATGAAAACTAACATAGTTATTTTCTGAAATCAAACTCAAATCCTGTTCTCATTTTCTCCCCAGAAATCCTAAAAAGAGATCTACTGTACTGGCTTCTTGATGATTAAAGAAAAGGCTGGTTTGGGTGTCCATACTTGCAATCTTTGCCATATCTTCTGCACTGAGTTCAAAGTCAAAAACATCAATATTTTCCTTCATTCGCTCAAAACGTGAAGACTTAGTCAAGCAAACAATTCCCCGTTGAACTTGCCAGCGAACCATGACTTGTGCAGTGGATTTGCCATGTTTATCAGCAATACTTTTGAGAATTGGATTATTGAAAATGTCACCACGACCTTCTGCAAAAGTAGCCCAAGATTCAATTTGCACCTTATTTTTTATCATATTTTCTTGTGCGAATATCTGTTGATTCAGTGGGTGAGTTTCCACTTGATTGACTTGTGGTGTAATCTCATTGAAAGCTACAATGTCGCTGAGACGATCTGGATAGAAATTAGACACACCAATCGCTCGAAGTTTTCCTTCTTTGTAAAGTTGTTCCGAAGCACGGTACACGGTAGGCACCATAATAGTCACCAAAAGGTTGGTGGAGCAACATAAGATCCAGATAATCTAACTCCATTCTGTCAAGAGATTCTAAAACCGAGGCATAAGCCTTGTCGCAGCCATAGTTGGATAGCCAGACTTTACTAGTGATGAAAAACTCTTTGCGGTCAATCCCAGACTCTCGAATCGCCTCGCCTACTTCCTTTTCATTGGCATAGGCTTGAGCAGTATCAAAATGACGATAACCTGCCTTGATAGCATTTAGCACAGCACTCTTGGTATCTTTGGGAGCAATTTAGTACACTTCAAAACCTAAAATTGGAATTTCGACACCGTTGTTTAAGATTATATTTTGCATGTGATTTCCTCTTTTCGCAATTTTTATCATAAGTATAACGCTCTTTTCAGAAAAAGTACAATAGCAAAATTGCAGAGTGGTATACAAAAAATGAATAGCAATTATCGTCCGATTCATAATTTATAACAACAAAAAGAGGAGATTAGGATAGATGACCATGATTGTGTCAGCAGCCCTAGGCGTCTGTCCTACTCCTTCTCAATTTCTTTGATTTCGCTGGTTTTGTCTATCTACAAGGCGCTCTTGAACTAAGAAGACAACCTCATCATTGGTTGGCAAGTCCGAGTGCTGGGCATCCGCACCTGTGACTGTGGTTTCAGTATAGTGCGCCACTTGTCCTTGATAAATATATTTCCCTGCACTCACGCTCGTATCTGGTACCAATTCGTCTGAATCATAAGTAATGGTTCCTGCAACAGAATACATAGCTAAAGTGGTCGGAATATTTTCACGATTTTTAATGAAATCAGCTAACATCTCAGTTTTATTGTTGATATTGGTTTCAGTAAAGTTATAAGGCGTCCCGATTGTCATCAACTTCTTCAATTCCACATCATAGCTGCCGAGGTAATTTTCAATAAAAGCTGTGTAAATTAAACCACCGTTTGAGTGACCCAAGCCCTTAAAATTATTGAAATTGTATTTTCCTTGGAGATTTTCAAAGGCAGTGTCAACCATTTTGGCTTGTTTTTTGATGTTACTAAGCCATCTTTATTATTTTCAAAACCAATCACAATAATTGGCTCATTATCATTCGCTGCGATAGATCCGCTATATGTAATTCGTCCGTCATTCCAGACCTTAACTTTGAGCAAGCTATGCTTCACGCCACGACGTCTTTGATTGAGCTTTTGAACCAAGCCATCAAAGCGGTTTTCCGTAGCAGAACTACCTGGTATCATAATGATTGGCGACATCCGAGCATTATAAAATTTAGCAATTTGATCAATATTTTTTCTCGTCCAACTATAAGAGGGAACTGCTAGTCCTATCAAAAAAATTAGAACAATTAGTAGCACTATTTTTACCTTTTTAGTCATGTTCGCCTCCTTTCTGATCCATTTGTCTGAGTTCCTCATGAATCCGGTCATTAAATCTCACAAAGGGGATATAAATGAGAACATCGATAATAAAAATGAAAATTCCTACTGCTAATGCTCGCAAACTTCCACCTGTCCCAATAAAAGCATAGAGTACACTTGGCGCTCCGCTAGGAACTGGATAAACAGCCGGAGGCATTATTCTAAAATATAGAAAAATACTAGCTACAAAGACATTCAGCATGGGTACGAGGATAAAAGGGATTAAAAATAGAAAGTTGAAAAATATAGGAATCCCAACCATAAAGGCTACACCATGGTTGAAAAGTGAAGGAAAAATACTTTTCAAACTCACATCTCGGTCTTTGTCACTTCGAGATTTCCAGAGAATAGCTACGAGAAGAGCTAAAACTCCGCCCAGACCTGAAAACGTTCCATAAGCATCATACAGATTAGTCGTTGAAAAGAGATAAGGTACCCCTGTTGTAGTATGATGTTTCAAAGCATAATTGAGATTATCCAAGGCAAAGGAGTCATTGATAAATGGCAGGTCATTAAATGGATTACTATTTCCAATCCAAGCGCTAAAAGTCCGTAAGGCGGTATTCATTTCAATGACAAAGATATTGTTTCGATTGACAATTAAGCCTGACAAAAAAGTTATAATTGTTGAAAAAACATTGTATCGATTGCCTAGATTAATGAGAAAACTAACCAAGGCAGCCAGAGCAAACGAGCAAAAGATAGGACGCAACGTTTTAGGGTAATAAATAAAATGCTCATCTACAATATGATCATCATTCGGACTTGAAAATCGAAAAATTTGTCCCACCACATAACCAATCAATATCGCAACAATTAGATTGATATTGACAGGAAGATTGATTCTCGTCAAAGCGCCGTCATTTAAAACCACCGAAAATAATTCGCGCGAATTAACTAATAAGCTAAAAATAAAGGCTGTAATCCCAGCTGTCCCTGTACTACGACCATAATAACCAGCTGTGTATTTTGCACTAAAATAAGTCGCTAATGGTCCTGCCAATCCCCCTATCAGATAGGTGAAATTTGTCGTAACTAAGCTAATAGTTGAAAAATGGGGAAACCAGTGCCGAATCGCAAAAAGATTGTTGATATAGCCATTTATACCAAAAATGGATTCAGAAAAAACCATTGTTATCTTCGTCAGCAAAAAAAACGGAAAGAGCGATACCAATGTTTCTTGTGTAATTTTAATAAAGCTCATTTGCCGAAAGGCAATCATTTTTTTTATTAAGTATTGATCTATACGACTTTTTCTGGTTAATTTATTGAACATCATAGCTTGATTGTAGCATAGTTGAGATGACGATTCAATTAGCTTCTTTAAAATTAAATGCTACATGTTTGAATATTTATTATTCAATGTTTTTTAATCAGACCTAAAAAGGCTCAGATAAAAATCTAAACCTTTGAATTCTTTTACCCTAATTTTCTTGTAACATATTTTTGTGACTGTGCAGACAAAACGCTAATAATCGTTCCCACAGCACCGGCACCTGTGAATAATAATAGCAAACCAAGATTTGTCCAATAAGAGATATGTACTTCATTTCCTTTCAAAATATAATTTGTCAAATAAGTAAAGGTAGTAAACACATCCAAACTTTCTGCTTTTGCAAGCTGAATCGCATAGTCAAATTGATGTGCAACCAACATCATCACAAACATAAACACGACACTGATTGCAATCCCAACTTTGGATAACTTTTTACCTAACAATTCATATCCTTTGATTGTACAAACTCCCATGACAACCCCTGCAACAACAGCTACATATCCAAGTTGAGCAATCACCAAGGTAACAATTCCCCCTATCAAGCTCCCTAGAAAGGCTCCTACCGTTCCTGCTAGGATACTTTCCTTTTGGTGATCATAAACTTGGTTTTCAATTGACAAGTTTGAGCTTAATTCTTGAAATGCTTCTGGTGAAAGCAGTAAAAGATTTCCTCCTACCTGATAAACATCCACTTGCCCTGCTTTTCCGGTCTGCTCGCAAACATTCGTCAGATTTCTTTCTTTCAAGAACGCGATAATGTCTTGTAATCCCTGACGAATATGTTCACGTGTTTTTCCTTTAGTCATACCAGTTTTAATATAAAAAGTTGCTTTATATAAATTAACCTGATAAGTTTTCAAAGCCTTAGAAGATTTCGTCAATTCTTTGAATTCTTCCAAAGATGGTAATGCTTCACCATTTTTTACCGAACAACAAATACAGTATTGATTTTTTTGATTCGTTTGTTCAATATAGAAAGTATAACCATCTTTTTGACCAAAAATAACAGATGAAGTCTCATCAAATTGCAACCCTAACTCATCCGCAAGCGCCTGCAAATCAAGTTTATTCATAACCGTGCTCCTTTATATATTCTTTATTTATTATAGCATACATTTGAATAAATAGACAAGAGGAGATTTTTTGTAAAAATATTAAAAGAGGTTAGGACAAAAATTCCCAACCTAAAAAGTATACTATGTAATAAATCAACGACGCAGCGACTGATTGCTCAAAGTACTGACTTGAGGTGGCAGATAGAGCTTTCCAAGCGGGTTCACTTTTCAAGCTCGGAAGAGCCACTTTTGGCGAAAACTTCGTTTTCCTTATCTGCCATCTCAATAGTTGCTCAGACTATTGAGCAACCTTACGAAGGTAGGATTACGAACTAAATTTTCGTTTCATTAGTTCTGTTCCACCCTCTTCACTCTCTTCTCATTTTTCTACTCGAACGCCTCGGCAATCAACCTGAAGCTCAAAAACTTGTCCTTTAAATTGTTGCTCTTCTATTTTCTCTTTTATCATATTCGACTGGTCTTTTGGTGCTAGAACCATCACAGTAGGTCCTGCTCCTGATAGATAAGTCGCATACGCACCGTTTTTCTTTGCTAGCATCTTGATTTTTGGAAATTCCTTAATCAAACCTTGGCGAAAATGCTCATGAAAACGGTCGGACTCAATAGCACGTCCCGCTGTTACCATATCGCCCTTCATTAAAGCGGCAATAGCCACATTCGCTACAGAGCTTGCAGTAACAGCTTCACGATAAGATAAACCTTTTGGAAGAACGCCACGGCTGTCTTTAGTACGCAATTCATAATTTGGAACATAGGCAATAAAGCTTACTTCTGGAAATTCCGTCACTACAGTTGAAACTTTCTCGTTTAAATAACTAGAAATCGTCAAATTACCATAAATAGCAGGTGCTACATTATCTGGATGTCCCTCAATTTTCGTCGCAAAATTCAATTTTTCAGCATTTGACAACTGCAAATTTGCCAATTGATTTGCAAGTTCAATCCCTGCAACAATAACGGAACTAGAAGAACCCAAACCACGCGCTAAAGGAATATCACTTGTCATTTTTAAATGATGAGGTTGAATAGCTGGAGCAATTCTGCGCGCCACTTTAATCAATAAATTCCGTTCATTTGAAGGAATACGCCGCTCCAAATCATGCTCAATTAGCCAACGGTCGCTTTCTCCCAAAACTTCAATGGTTAGATATTTACTGACCGCTACACCAACCGAGTCAAATCCCGGACCAATATTTGCGCTCGTTGCAGGTACAATAATTTTCATTTTATTCTCCTAATACTTTGAAGGTGTTCAATAATTTAAAATCAGAAGTTGCCTGCAATTTTCGAGTGACATTTTCTAGCTGCGTTTTGTTGACAGCATGGGTAATAATCACAACACGTGCAGTATTTCCGTCTGTTCCTTGTTGCAGAATTTGCTTAAAGGAGACATTTTCAGCATTAAAAATTTTTGCTAAGCGTAAAACTTGTCCTTTCGCATCAGGTGCTAATATCGAAAAGTAATACGGGCTCTTACGATCTTCTGGTTTAGCCAGAACTAATTCACGCTGAAACTCATTAAAGGCTTTTCCAACAGTTCCTTCGTTAATCCGTCGAACAATCCGAATAATATCTGCAACAACACTTGTTGCAGTGGGTTTTTGTCCCGCACCTGGACCGTAATACATCGACTCACCAATACCGATAGAGTCTACAAAGATTGCATTCATCACGCCATTTACACTAGCAAGAGGATGAGTTTTTGGTAAAAAGGTCGGTGTGACTTCTGCAGCGAGACCCGATTCCGTTTCTTCAATGGAACCAACTAATTTGACAACATAGCCTAATTGCTGCGCAACCGCTACATCTTCTGGTGTAATATTGCGAATGCCTTGGTGGGCGACATCTTCAAATTTAACCGTCATTCCAAAGGCAAATTGACTTAAAATAACCATTTTATATGCAGCATCAATTCCGTCCACATCATTGGTTGGGTCACTTTCTGCAAATCCAAGTCGCTGTGCTTCAGCAAGTGCCGCCTCATAAGACCAACCTTCTTCTACCATTTTGGTCATCATGAAGTTGGACGTTCCATTGACCACACCGAGAATACGCGTAATTTTATCAGAAGCTAGGGAATTAACAAGCGTGCGTAAAATCGGAATTCCTCCCGCTACTGCCGCTTCATAGTAAAGAGCCACCTTGTGTTTTGCAGCAATCTCAAGCAACTCAGCGCCATGAACTGCCAGCAAGTCTTTATTTGCAGTGACAACATGTTTACCTGCTTCTAACGCTTGAGTGATGAAAGTTTTTGCAGGTTCAATACGCCCCATCAATTCAACGACAATCGTTACTTCATTATCATTTACAATTTCATCAATCGTCGTGACAAAATTAAAATGATTTCCTGCTGCTAACAAGCGTTCTTTTTCAGCATCATCTTTTACCAATACTTTCGCAATTTCAATTTCTGAATGAGCTGCTTGCACAATCTTTTCACTATTTTCTTTCAATAAAAATGGAACACCACTAGCAACTGTCCCAAAACCAAGTAAAGCAATTTTAATAGACATGACTACTCCTTGAGATTTTATTCTTTTTATTATAGCAAATAAACTAGTTTTTTTCTAGTAAGCAGACTTCAGGATTTTTATAAAAATAATAGAAATCTATTTTAAAAAATTGTGAACGGTTAGTCAGAAATATGGTAAAATATACATAGTGATTTAAAAGTAAAAGGAGTTCCACATAATGGGAAAACATTCTGGTAATCGTTCTGTACGAAATCGTATTCGTAAGAGGAGACAACGGCGTGCTATTATAAGCTTCATCTTATTGGTTGTTCTGGTGATTGCAGGAACATTTATGTGGAAACGCTCTGGAACAAATCTGGCTAATAACCATACAAGAACTGCCACTTCACAAGTGAGCAAATCTTCTACTTCTCAAGCAACTACTAAAGAGACATCTGGATCTAGTGAAAAAGTAAGCAAAGTGAAATGGATAAAGCAAGATCAGCCTGTTAAATTCCCTATTTTGATGTACCATGCGATTCACAATATGGATCCTTCTGAAGCAGCAAATGCTGGTTTGATTGTCTCGCCTGAAACGTTTGAAAGTCATTTGAAAGCTCTAAAAGACGCTGGCTATTATACTCTCACGCCAAAGGAAGCCTATAAAGTTTTGACTGAAAATGTCCTTCCGAAAAATAAAAAAGTCGTTTGGTTGACCTTTGATGATAGTTTGAGAGATTTTTACACCAATGCTTTCCCACTTCTTCAAAAATACCAAATGCGGGCAACCAATAATGTCATTACTGGCTTTGTCGAAAATGGGCGCGAGGATATGCTGACGCTTGAGCAAATCAAGGAAATGAAGCAAAAGGGAATGTCTTTTGAAGATCATACCGTTAACCATCCGGATTTATCCCTTTCAAGTGCAGAAACACAAACGACAGAATTGCAAGCCTCTAAGCAGTATCTAGACAGCAACCTATCACAAAATACAACGACGGTTGCTTATCCTTCAGGACGTTATAGTGAAACAACGACACAAATTGCTGAAAGCCTCGGCTATAAAATGGGATTGACAACCAACAACGGACTAGCTTCTCTTAATGACGGACTTCTAACCCTCAACCGTGTTCGTGTCAATCCAACAACGACTGCACAAGACTTATTAAATGAAATTGCTACAAATTAAAGAATAGGACTTGGCTCAAAAATGAGCAAGTCCTATTCTTTTTTCTTTTGTGCTAATTTCTCACGTTCCAAGCGAAATTTTCGGTTCGGATTGAGTTTGTTAAAAAGTTTTTCGAGTTTTTCTTCATTCCAAACGTCAGCTGCAGAAACGAAATTGCCGTTTTTATCACGAAAGGATATTGGTTTATCACCCATAAAATCGCTCCTTTTTAGTCTACAAATTCAAATTCAAATTTGCCGATACGAACCAAGTCACCATCTTTAGCACCACGCGCCCGTAATGCTTCGTCTACCCCCATACCACGTAGTTGCCGTGCAAATTTCATGATAGCCTCCTCACGGTCAAAGTTTGTCATGGTAAAGAGTTTTTCCAACTTATCACCAGATAAAACCCAGACAGCGTCATCATCGCGTGAGATTTCAAATGCTGGAGTATCTTCATCAAAGCCATAGTAGGCTTCTTCTTCCATTTCGGACTCATCATAAAGCAGAAATTCAGGTGTTTTATCAAGCAATTCTGCAGTTGCATCCAAAAGCGTTGACAAGCCTTGTTTCGTCAAACTTGAAATTGGAAAAATCTGTGGCAGTTCATCAAATTCATCATAATTTGCTACTAATTTTTCTTTAAAGACTTTTAGATTCTCTGCACTTTCAGGCATGTCCATTTTATTAGCAACAATAATCTGTGGACGTTCCATTAAGCGAAGATTGTAGGATTCCAATTCCTTATTGATAGCAAGATAATCTTCGTAAGGATCACGTCCTTCACTAGCTGACATATCAATGACATGCAAGATGACACGAGTTCGTTCAATATGGCGAAGGAATTGTGTTCCAAGTCCTACACCTTGGCTGGCTCCTTCAATCAAGCCAGGCAGGTCTGCCACAGCAAAGGATTCACCGGACTGCGTCCGAACCATTCCAAGATTAGGTACAATAGTTGTGAAATGATAAGCGCCAATTTTCGGCTTAGCAGAAGTGATGACACTCAAAAGTGTGGATTTTCCAACAGACGGAAATCCGACCAAACCAACATCTGCCAAAATTTTCAGCTCCAACTGGAGTTCGCGTTCTTGACCCGGTTCACCATTTTCAGAAATTTCTGGTGCTGGATTTTTAGGCGTCGCAAAGCGAATATTGCCACGACCGCCACGACCGCCGTGAGCTACGACGAACTTTTGCCCATTTTCAATCAAGTCTGTCAGGATTTTCCCTGTTTCAGCATCACGAACGGTTGTCCCTTGTGGTACGTGAACAATCAAATCTTCTGCACCACGACCGTGCATTCCCTTGGTCATTCCCTTCTCACCAGACTGAGCCTTAAAATGACGATTGTAGCGAAAATCCATCAAAGTGCGAAGCCCTTCATCTACGACAAAAACAACATTGCCGCCACGACCACCGTCACCGCCCCAAGGTCCACCATTTGGGACATACTTTTCACGGCGGAAAGCTACCATGCCATCACCGCCATTGCCAGCCTTGACTTTTATCTTAGCTGTATCCAAAAACATACTCATATTTTTCTCTTCTCTCGTTTTTCACTCTAAAAAAACGCTCTTTCAAGCGTTTGAGGATTAGAAATTGCTCAAAGCACCAAGTGCACTTGCAAAGATTGCTCCAACCGTTACCAATAACATGATAACAACTACAATCAAAGTCAATTTTTCAAATCCTGTTTTTTTCCGTTGTCCATTATCACCAAAAGCCACGATATTACCTCTATGTATTTAATTTACTCTTCTAATTGTAACATGAAGAAGATAGTTTTTCAAATGATAGCTGAAAATAAAAAGATTACAACTGAAAATCCCCACAAAGTAAAAATCCAACAGGCTTCCTGCTGGATTTCAATGTCAATCAGCGTAACCGTTTGGATGTGTCGAATGCCATTTCCAAGCTGTCTCGATAGTCATCTCCGAAAATAGCAATTTTTTAATAGGTTATTTCACTAGACCAATCGATTCAATAAAACGCATGAAGGCGATTTGACCTTCTTTTGTTCGCTTGTAAACACCTGCATCTTCCAAGACACGTTTGAAAATCTGACCAACCGAAGCACGCACGATTGTCTGGACTGATTCTGCTGTTATATCTGAATGGCTAGTTTTTAACTGCTCAGCCCACGCTTGATGATAAGGAGCCACTTCTTTTCTTTGTCCCAAAAGAAATTCTTCAACTTCTTTTATCTCATTTTTCAAACGAGGTGGGAGAATTGCCAAGCCCATGACCTCAATCAAGCCGATATTTTCTTTCTTGATGTGTTGAACATCTTTATGCGGATGATAAATACCATCTGGATATTCTTTTGACGTTTGATTGTCCCGAAGAACCAAATCTAACTCAAACTTACCATTTTTTTGACGTGCTATTGGAGTAACCGTATGATGTAGTTCACCATTTGACTCAGCTAAAATCTGAACAGTCGGATCGGAGTAACTGCGCCATTTCTGTAAAATCTTATCCGCCAAATCTATCAATACGGATTTATCAGTTGATTGCAACCTTAAAACCGACATAGGCCAGTTGACAATACCAGCTTCTACATTTTCAAAACCTGCAAAGGTGAAAGTGTTGTCCAGCTCTGCCTTTTCCATAGGAAAAGTATGTCGTCCACCTTGATAATGGTCATGAGTGAGAATGGAGCCTCCTACGATAGGAAGGTCAGCATTGGAGCCCGCAAAATAACCCGGAAAAGTCTCTACAATATCCAAAAGACGCGCAAATGTACCACGGCTGATAGCCATAGGAGTATGTTTGCTATCTAAAAAGATACAATGCTCATTAAAATAAGCATAGGGAGAATACTGAAAGCCCCATTCTCGTCCGGCTAAATCAAAGCGGATAATTCGATGATTCGCTCGCGCTGGATGATCTAGTCGCCCTTGATACCCTTCATTTTCAAAACAAAGCTGGCAAGCTGGATAGTGGCTCGTCTTGGCTTTCTTAGCTGCTGCAATTCCCTTGGGATCTTTTTCTGGTTTAGAAAGGTTGATCGTAATCTCCAAATCACCATATTCAGTCGGTGTTTGATAGGCAATATTCTTAGCAATGGCTTTCAATTTAATATAATCATTACGTTTGCTAAGCTCATAAAAATCAGCAATAGCTCGTTCAGGATTTTGTTCATAAGTTTGCCAAAATTGCTGATTGAGTTGACTAGGTGCTGGCGTGACTAAATTCATCAACTCTGCCCCAAGAATATCCTGTTCTGCAAGAGTTGAGCCGATTTTTCCAACTGCTAAAGCAACTTCTAGTAAATCATCTTTGAGATCAATTAAGCTGGTTACTGTTGTCTCTTGCTTTGCAGCTTCCTCTCCAACCAGACTCATGACGCGATTTGTCAAATAAATTCGGTCAATTTCTGTAAAAGAGCTATTTGCTATGACCTCTGTTACAAAGGCATTCAGTAAATTTCGTGCCATTGATTTTCCTTTCTTTTATAGAAAGGGCTGAAATCCTCGTCAGCCCTTATTACTATTATGTAAAACGCTCGCTTAATCCAACACACGGCTGCCACCAGCGATTTCAGCAATATAGAAGCTCGGTGCATAACCTACGACTTCTTCATATTTTTGCCCAACATTTTTTTGAAAAGCTTCCACTGCATCTTTGCGAACCAAAGCAATGGCACAACCGCCAAATCCTGCTCCTGTCATGCGAGCGCCCAGTACTCCTTCTTGCTCCCATGCAGTATGAGCCAAAGTATCCAACTCTAATCCTGTGACTTCATAATCATGTTCAAGTGAGACATGAGACGCATTCATTAAGCGACCGAATTTTTCCAGATTGCCAGCTTGCAAAGCAGCTTGAGCTTGAAGTGTCCGTTGATTTTCCAATACAGCGTGACGAGCACGTTTGAGTCGATTTTCATCTTGAATTAAGTAGCTGTATTCATCAAAATCCCACTCATTTAATTCACCCAAGGTTGCAATAGAGAGTTTTTGCTTTAATTCCTCTACTGCTTTTTCACACTCTGCACGGCGTTCATTGTATTTGGAGTCTGCTAGTTCACGACGCTTGTTTGTATTCATGATGACAACCACATTGTCTTTGAGATCAAGCGGTACCAAGTCGTATTCGAGCGTGTTCGTGTCTAAGTAAATTGCCCGTTGATCCGCCCCCATGCCAATGGCAAATTGATCCATGATACCAGAATTAACACCGATAAATTCGTTCTCTGTTTGTTTACCAATTTTTACTAAATCTAAACGCTCTAATTTTAAATCAAATAGTCTCTCTGCAATTATTCCTGTTAGTAGCTCTAAAGAAGCCGATGAAGAGAGACCTGAACCATTTGGGATATTTCCAAAAACATAGACATCCATCCCTTTATCAATGACATGTCCTGCTTTTTGCAAGAAATGAAGCACCCCTTTTGGATAATTCGTCCAATTATGCTCTTTTTCAAAACGAAGATCTTCTAGCGGCACCTCAATAATCCCTTTGTCTTCAAAATTTGCTGAGTAAAAACGAAGTAAATTATCGTCACGCTTGCGCGCCACTCCGTAAGTTCCCAGCGAAATAGCTGCAGGAAAAACGTGACCACCATTGTAGTCTGTATGCTCACCAATCAGGTTAATGCGTCCCGGTGAAAAAAATGTGTGATCTGCTTCTGCCCCAAAAATTGTTGCAAAGTTTGAACGCAATTGTTGAATAGAAAGAGTTGTTGACATAAAAAGTCTCCTTTTATTTTGTTAGGTCTTGTAACCGTTTTATTATCTTTATTATAAAATATCATTAGTAAAATTTCAAGTATTTTAGTAAATTTTTACCAAAATTTTATCAATCAAGTTGTAAAAAATAATACTCGTCAATCTTTCATACCAAACTTTAGGAAATTTACTAAATATTTTTGTATTTTACTAATTTTTAAGATATAATAGACATATTCTTTAAAGAAATTAGGAAACAATCATGGCAACGATTAAAGATATTGCAAAAAGTGCCGGTGTCTCTCCAGCAACTGTATCACGCGTTTTAAATCACGACCAATCCATGTCTGTGAGTGACGAGACTCGCCAAAAAATATTTGACATTGCAGAGGAATTAGAATATAAAAAAACAAAAAGAGGAAGCAAGCGAAATTCTCAAAACCGCAGAATTGCGATCGTAGAATGGTACACAGAAGAGGAGGAACTAGACGACCTCTACTACTATGCCATTCGTCTTGGGGTAGAGAAAAAAGCCCAAGAATTGGGCTATGATGTTATGCGCTTTTTCAATAATGAAACATTAAATCAGCTTGAGCAAATTGACGGTATTATTGCGATTGGAAAATTCAGCCCTCAAAAGATAAAGGAGCTGGAACTCTACACAGAACAGCTTGTTTTTATTGATAGTAATACGCTTGCCTATGGACATAGTTGCGTCACGACAGACTTTGAAAATTCTGTTACAGCTGTTCTGAGCCACTTTTTAGAAAATGGACACCGACAAATTGGACTGCTAGTGGGGCAAGAACAGACTTCTGACAAAACCACTATCCTATCTGATCCACGCTTAGTAACCTTTAAAAATTTTCTAACTGAAAAACAACTTTATCAGGAAAAATACGTCAAAATAGGAAACTTTTCATCTGAATCAGGTTATTCTATGATGAAAGAATTGGTTGCAAATTTAGGTGACCAACTTCCAACTGCATTTTTCATGGCAAGTGACGCCTTAGCTGTTGGTGCTCTTCGGGCGCTTCAAGAAGCTGACATCCCTGTGCCAGATCGTGTTAGTTTGATTGCTTTTAACGATACATCTATTGCCAAGTACGTCTATCCACCACTCAGCACGGTTACTGTCTTTACAGAAGAAATGGGGCGACAAGGCTTGCAACTGCTGCACGAGGAATTTCAACGTGCTGAACCAACCATTCCTCGTATGGTAACACTTGCTACCACCCTAACCCTTAGAAAGAGCAGCTTATAGAAATGAAAACATACGAAATTTTATTTGACATTTTAAGTCGAGAATCTGACTATATCAGCGGTGAAAAATTGGCACAAGACTTAGGAATTTCACGCACTTCTATCTGGAAAGCTATTCAACATTTGGAAAAAGAAGGCGTTCATGTTGAATCGATAAAAAATAAAGGCTATAAGCTCCTTTCAGGCGATTTATTGATTGCTGAGAAAATAGAAGAAACTGCTCCTATTCAAGTTTCCTTCAATCCAAACTGCCAATCCACTCAGTTAGATGCCAAAGCTGGTATTGAAGCTGGCAATCCTGCCAACACCCTCTATTTGGCTTCTTCTCAATCAGCTGGTCGTGGACGCTTTAGCAGAAATTATTTTGCCCCAGATCAAGGCGGGATTTATATGACGCTTCACTTGAAGCCCAATCTGCCTTTTAAACAAATTCCTGCCTATACTATCCTGACTGCCGGAGCCATTTACAAGGCTATTAAAGACCTCACTTTAATGGAAATGGACATTAAATGGGTCAATGACATTTACTACAAGGGCAAGAAAATAGCTGGCATTTTAACCGAAGCTATTACTTCTGTCGAGACGGGCTTAGTCACTGATGTGATTATTGGAGTGGGCATCAATTTCGCAATCTCTGATTTTCCGAAAGAGTTAAAAAATAAGGCTGCCTCTCTCTTCCACGAAAAGCAACCTATCACACGCAATGAACTTATTGCTGAAATTTGGAAAGATTTCTATGAATGTGAGCCAGACGAGCTGATTTACCTTTACAAACAACACTCCCTTGTCTTAGGTCGGACGGTCACTTTTTGCCAAAATGACAAAGACTACAAAGGAGTTGCCAAGGAAATATCAAATAGCGGTCAGCTATTGGTTCAATTAGATACTGGACAAGAAATGTGGCTAAATAGCGGTGAAATTTCTTTAACAAGTTGGTAAATAAAAGAAGGAGATAAATTGAATAAACATCAACTTGTCTCCTTCTTTTTTCGGCACAAAATCAATGACCTTTGTGCTTTTCTTTGCGTTTTTGCTGTTTTAATTGGAATTTTCTATTTTGCATATATTCTTTTTGAGCTTTCAATCTGGAACGTTTAGCTTGTTTGTTTAACTCTTGTTGCAGTTTTAGTGCATCTTGTGATTTCGTTGAGCGTTTTTCACGCTTCATTTCTTTTTTTGCTAATCGCTGCAAGCGTTTGGGATTTGCACAATGTCTTTTTTTCTTTAGTGCAACAGCCGGGCTAAATTGTAGTTGTGAAAACTTCTGATTAACAAATTCCAAAACCTCGTTCATTTGGGGCTCAACTCCAAATGTCACCCGACAAACGGACAAACCTTGAGCATTTTCTTGCTCAAATAGGCCATAATAAAAGCCATTTTCAAAGTATATGGTCAATTCTAATGAAACATGTTCCATACAGCATCCTCCTTAAATACATTACAAAGAAGGGACAACCAAGGAGGAGGGTTACTGATAGTCGTGACCTACTTCAATTGTCATTAGAAAAACAAATCTAGCCTGTCACGAATATGTTCGGACTACCAACCGAAACTGTGTTTTTATCTTTGCACTTTTATTTTACAGCAAGCAGAATATTTTTTCAAATTGAAAAGAAAAGGTTGAGGATTTTCGCCCCAACCTTTCTTGTTATTTTTTACGTTTGATATGTTTGTCAATTTCGTCCACTATTTTACCCATGACATAGCTCACCTGTAAATTGCGAATCACTAGAAGCGCCCAGAAAACGGCAAATAAATAGTGTCCTGACATCATTGCTTCGTTAAAAAAATACGTTTCAATTGCTGTGAAAAAAGCTGTTGTAAGAAATTGTTGTCTTGTCATGATTCTATTATAGCACGAAACAGCAGAAAAATCTAAATTCAGTCCTCTTGAACGGTAATTTTTTCCGCTAAGAAATCAAATCCTTCTGGAATGACCGTATTCTCTTTTTCTTCAGCTTGTGGTGCATTTTCTCCACGCGCTTTAGCCGAAAATTCAGCCCGAATCTCTGTCCAATCTGTCATAGAAACCGCCAAGATGTCTGGTGAAAATCCAGCAGCATTGCTTAATAAATTCCCAAACATGGTGTTGAGATTTTCCCGTTTCATGGTCTGTTCTGCATTAAAGCTTGACTCAAATGCAAGAATAGCGTGGTTTTCGTTAGCTGCGACGGGTTGTGAGCCGACTAAAAGTGCCTTATCTGCTCCGGCTAAACTTTCAATAATTTCTCCCCAAGCATTCTGCAACTTGGTTAAATTACTGCGAGCCAGGCTAGGATTTTCAACTGCTTCTTGCAGAATGGCATTCACTTTATGGCGGTCTACTCGGTAACCCTTGCTTGTTTTGGCTGAGCGTGTTGCCTGTACTGGCTTACTAGGTGCGGAACTTGACTGCAAACTTGCCAATTGATTTTTAAGCTGGCTGATTTCTTCTTTGAGCGTTTCTATCTCGCCTGCTATATTGGAGGGTAATTCTGCTTTATCTTGCCCTTCTGCCAGTCGAATGGTCATCATTTCTGTATAAATCTTGGGTTGCAAGCTGTTCTTGATTTCTGCAAGGCTCTTCGTTGCAATCTCAATCAACTCAAACAATCTTTCTTGCGGAGTCTTGAGGTTTTCTAAAAAGCTTTCACTCGTATGCGTATTTTCTCCACCCGTTTTAACGATGAGCAAATCTCTAAAATATTGCAGCAGGTCTGTGACAAAGCGAGCCATATTTTTGCCGCTGTCGAATATGACATCAAGATTTTTTAATGCCACTGACGTATCATGCGCTAATACAGCTGCTACATACGCGTCTAATGCTCCTAAACTGATAGAACCCGTGATTTCTTCAGAAATAGCCGTTGTCAGCTGATTGTCTTGAGTCAAGCTGAGGGCTTGGTCCAAGATAGATAAGGCATCCCGCATCCCACCTTCTGCTCGTCTTGCGATAATCTGCACCGCTTCATTTTCAAAGTCAATATTTTCTTGCTGCAAAATCCACTCAATGTGTTCTACAATATCTTTGGTCTTAATCGACTTGAACTCAAAGCGCTGAACACGCGAGAGAATGGTTGCTGGTATTTTATGCAGCTCTGTCGTTGCTAAAATAAAGACAACATTCTCTGTCGGCTCTTCCAAAGTCTTAAGAAGCGCATTAAAAGCGCCTGTTGAGAGCATGTGAACCTCATCAATGATATAAACCTTGTGCTTCGCTAGACTGGGAGCATAAGTAGATTTGTCACGAATATCTCGGATTTCATCCACACCATTATTAGAAGCCGCGTCAATCTCAATGACATCTTCTAGGCTTCCTTCGGTAATGGCTTGGCAAATATAACAGTCATTGCAAGGCTCTCCATCCTTTTGGTTGGGGCAATTCATTGCCTTAGCAAAAATCTTGGCTACGCTGGTCTTTCCTGTCCCTCTGGGACCTGAAAAGAGATAGGCATGACTGATTTTATCCTGTTCAACTGCCTGCCGCAAGGTTGTCGCCACAACCTCCTGCCCAACTAGCTGACCGAAGGTTTGGCTTCTGTATTTTCGATATAAAGCTTGATACATTAGGCTTTGTCTCCAAACATTTCAAAATTCCAACTTGTTTTCTCTAGTAAGAGAGCCACAAAATTTTCCAGATATTCTCGGTCAATCTCATCATAATCTGCCACCAGATGAGAATCCAAATCCAACACCCCTACTAGGCTGTCGTTTTTGACCATTGGTACTACAATCTCGCTGCGAGCTCTGCTATCACAAGAAATGTAATTGCCATGTTGGGTCACATCTTCTACAATCATCGTCTGCCGTTTGGCTGCTGCTTCACCGCAGACTCCTTTTCCTAAAGCAATGTGTACGCAGGAAACGCCCCCTTGAAAAGGACCCAACACCAACTCGTTTCCGTCATAAAGATAAAAGCCTGTAAAGACAGAATTTGGCAAAGCTTGGTTTAGCAGAGCAGAGCTGTTTGAGAGATTTGCCAAAGCGTTGCTTTCGCCCTCTAGTAATGCTTCAAGCTGCGCTAAAAGTAATTGATAATTTGAAATTTTTTCTGATTGATTCATACTTTCTATTATATCAAAAAAACAGCCTCGTGACTGTTTTTTCGCAAGTGGACAAATCATTCTTCTTATTTCCTTTTCCAATACATAGAAATATCATCCCAAAAGTTCTTTACTAGCTGCTGGTGATAGACTTTAGGAGCGGTTGAATGTTTTACTTTCTGCCAAAGAATAGCGGCAACTTTTAGTTTAGGCTGAAAAGAAGCATTGCTTGTGTCAGCGCAGAAATCTTTGACAAATTGATTCCACTGACAGCTAGAAGTATCATATTGAGCATAGCTTGATTGTCCTTGATAAATCGCTATCATATCTCGCAGTGTGAATTCAGCATCTTTTTCTGCTTTTACCTTTCGCCAAGCTGCCGCCATGTCCGCTGTAAACTTGAATGAACTGCTACCCATCTGCTGAGCGAAAAACTCCCGAAATCGGTTATTAAAGGCAAAACCACAAGTAAGTAAGGGCGTGTCTAAAGTAAGCTCTACATCTTTCTCTTTCTTAGTCTTTAAACGGACTTTCTTTTGAGCAACATTCCCTGCAAAATATTGTTTGATTTGTGCTTCTAGCTCTTTTTTGACCCCTGAATGCTCCTTCCCCAATCGTTTGCAAATGTCTGCCAATTCTGCACGATACCAATAATATTGAGAAAACTCTTGATAAGTCTTTATCGTTGTAAAATCCGGTCTATCCCACATGATGTGTTTCCCTTCCCTCTTTTTCATAACCTATTATACCACCAATAAAGTCATTCCTCAAAAATGATAGATTAGTCAGTTTATAAAGGGACGTCTGAGGGTCGGACGAAGTGAATTAGTTTTAATTGAGACAATCCGACCCTCGGATGGAGTGAATCTCTTTTGGTTGAAGTAATCTGACCCTCGGACGGAGTGAATCTCTTTTGGTTGAAGCAATCCGACCCTCGGACAGGATAAATTAGTTTTGGTTTGGCTTGTCTGCTCGGCGGACGGAGTGAATCTCTTTTAGTTTATCTTATCCGCCCGGCGGACAAGATAAACTTCCCTTTATAAACATAGAACAACAAAAGAGCTGGAAAATAAATTTCCAACTCTTGAGGGGTGCGTTGTTAAGAAACCATTTCTCCTGTGAGTACATTGATAGACTTGACAGTTCCTGTCAAATCAGTATAGCTGACCGTCTTGTTTGCAGGATGATAGGTAAACTTTTCTAAGCTCAAACCATATTTAAAAGCAATTTTAATCATTTTTGCTCGGAAATCTTGCAGAGACAATCCATAGCTTGCTGCGCGTGCCTTTTCAGCTTCTTCTTCAGCATTAACTGTTGGTTTTTCAGTCCCTTCTGAATTTTCCTTTTCATCATCTACCTCTTTACTTGCAGAGTCGTCTTTCTTATCCTCTGGCTCTTCATTTGGTGCATAATTCTTGCCATCATCTGATTGGTTTTGCTTACCATGATTGCTGTCATTACCAAAGCCATCATCAGAGTGAGGACGATCGTTTGGATTTTGCACATAATATTTCACCGTAGCAAGGAAATCTTCCAAGCTATAACCCTCTGGCGCGTTGTAAAGGCCTTCGTCAAACCAAGAGAGAGAAATATTGTGATAGTGATCATGGTGCGGAATAATCAATTGCCCATTCTTGTAATCCACAACATAAGCTGTATGATATGGCATTGCCTCAACCGGCACTTTTTTAGCTGGTGTCACGCGTTCATAGATTAATTGCGCACTTTCTTTTTGAGGTTGCTTTGGATCAGTTTTAGGCTTGTCTTCTTTCTTTTCATTCGGCGCTTTGGTTTTCAGATATTCTTCTGTCGCCTTACGCTCAGATTCTGACAAATCTTTCTTAGGAATATAATGGCTGTGTGTCATGTGTGGCGCAGTGTAGCCATCTCCCTCATCCTTAATCACATCATGCGGATCAAAGATATAACCATCTGATGTCGCATAACGACCTGCAGCTTTAGCTAATGCTACTTCATCAGCCGTATAAGTAATTTGCGAATTTGCTTTGCCTGCGCGTTCAGGGTGCTGTACCTCACTTGACAATTTCAAAACCTTATCCAATAAGGCAAGCTTATCCACATTCGGATTGGCAGCCTGTTGCATGAGGTCTTCAACCATTGCCAGTTGTGCTTTATCCCCTTTGCTTTCAATCGTTTGACGAATTGGTGTTAAGACTTTCTTGAAAGCAGCAACGATTTCAGCATTTTTCTTTGTCAGTCCCGCTTGTGTTTCCGGATCAACCACCTTGACGATTTCAGACAACAAATCTTTCACTTTTTGAAGCACTGTTGCTTTTTCTTCTGTTCCAAGAGTGAAGCCAGATTTGATACCAGCGAGTTGCTCTTCAAAGTTTGCCTTTTGACTAGCATTTGTCACCTTACTCATCAAACTTTCAGTCTTATTGATAAAGGTTTGAATCTGTTCATCCGTCACTTCTGTCTCAGATGGTTCTTCTTTTGGCTTTTCAGGCTCTTTGCTTGGCTCAGTTTGCTTGCCATCATTAGGTTTGTTTGGCTGTGTTTGATCCTTGCCCGTATCTTGGTTCGGTTTACTTGGGTTTGTCTGTTGATTACTTTGACCAGCTAGCTTTTTCGCTTCTGAATAGTCCGTACCAGGAACAATCATCCGCGAAATTTTTTCTTCTAGTGGCGACATTTGACTATAGTAAATGAAATGATAATGATTACCATGTGGCACTGCCACCCCACTAGAAGATTTTTTAGTAATCTGTGCCGGGTCAAATACCAAACCATCAGATTCCACATGACGTTGGTTTAACGGCATCAAGTACAGTTGTTTTAACAGATTGATGATTTCTTGATGAGCAGATGGAGTATTCTGATGACTTGGTTGTGATGGCTGCGCACGATGCTTATTGCCCTGATGGGTCTGTGTTCCCGGCGTTGATGGTTGGTAATGGATAGAAGGTAGTGTAGTTCCGCCATTTGATGGTCTTGATGGCGTTGGACTTGGACTCGGAGTTGATGTCGTACCGCCAGATTTGTGTTTGTTGTCCCAATAGCTCTGAGCAGCAGCTAACTCACTAGGAGACAAATCTTTCTTTGGAATATAATGGAAATGATTACCATGCGGTACGATGAAGCCATCTCCAGTATCTTCTATCACATCAGTTGGATTGAAGACATAGCCATCATCTGTCGTATAACGACCTTGCGCACGAGCTTCTTTGACAGCTGTTGTTACAGTTCCTTTTGCGCCCTTATGCCCTTTCCCACTGTATTCTTCCCTTTGACGAGCAATTTCTTCTTTTGTCCGAACATTGCTGGTGTGATTTGGATCTTTCAGATAAAGATAATACTTGCCATTCACCTTAATAATGTAGCCGTCTTTTACTTCGTTGACAATATCAGACTGCTGCAAAGTGTAGTTTGGATCGCGCATGATCAGTTCTTCACTGATAATCGCATCATAAGGAACTTTTCCATTATAATAGTGATAATGATCTCCATGGGAAGTCACATAACCTTGATCCGTAATCTTCACAACAATTTGTTCTGCGTTGATTCCTTCTTTCGCACTCACTTCATCAGGAGTCAAATTCTCAGCCTTTTTGGCTTTCGCTTTCGACTTGCTATCAACATAAGCTACACGATTGTCTGCTTTGCTAGAAACACTTTGATAACGTCCTAGCTCATACGCACAAATGCTCAATGCAAGAACTGCAATAGATCCAACAATATATTTTTTCTTCATTTTTCTCCTCATTTTTTCAATTCTTTTGCCAATGTCGCTAGATTGGCTTCTAGATTTTCAAGATAAGTATGATTATTTTGCGGATCAGCTTCCAAAGGGTTTAATTGTTTTAGTTTAACGCCTGTAGATTTGACCAAAGTTTTCGCAACTTTTGATGAAGCATTACTTTCCACAAAAATTGTCTTGACCTTGTATTGTTTCACAAACTCTTCAATTTCCGTCAGCTGACGCGGACTAGGCTCTTGCTCTGGTGAAATCCCAGCAATTCCCAACTGAGTTAAACCAAATCGTTTCGCTAAGTAAGAAAAGGCCGTATGCTGCGTCACAAATGTTTTTTGTTTCGCAGCCTTGAAAATCGGTTGATATTTTTTAGTCAACTCTTTTGCCTTAGCTGCCAGCTCTTTCGCATTTTTTTGATAGGTCTTTTTATTTTTACTATCAATCTTAGAAAGTTTATCAGCGATAATCTGTGCTTCTTCTGCCACTTTTTCTGGATCTAACCACGTATGTGGATCGTAAAGAGTCTTTTCATCCACTCCTTCACCAGCAGCTACATCTTCTAATCCCGGCACACGCTCCAGCTTCATCCCTTCTGAAGCTTCAAGTACCTTCACTTTAGATTTTTTTAGATTTGGATCCAATTTTCCTGCCCATGACTCTAGTGTATGAGAATGGTAAACAAAGACATCCGCATCATAGATAGCAGCTACATCATTCGCCGATGGCTCAAAAGAATGAATTCCCGTGCTTGACTGAATCATCCGAACATCATTCAAATCCCCAGACACTTCTTTAACCATGGCATAAATCGGGTAAAAACTTGTTACAATTTTCAGACCTTTACTCTGTTTTTTTGTACTTGTTCCACACGCTGTCAACAACAAAGTCAATCCTACCACAAAAATAGAAAATAGATATTTCCTTAATTTCATATATCACTCCTTAACTAGTGTTTAACCAGTTTATTAACTGGTTAATATGATACCATGATAGAAATTAGCTGTCAAGAATTTTTTATCTGTTTTTTAACAATAATAAAAAAGCTTTCTAAATAACATTAGAAAACTTTTACTCTTACCAATCGCTTTTTTCTTTACGAATCTCTTCCAGCATTTCAGCTTCTTCGGCTGTTAATTCATATTTTTCTAATAAATCTGGACGACGTTCATAAGTCTTTTTCAAACTCTCATACAGACGCCATTTTCGGATATTTTCATGATGACCACTCATCAAAATATCTGGCACAACCATTCCACGAAAATCATACGGGCGAGTATATTGAGGATATTCTAAAAGCCCTGATGAAAAACTATCATCAGTATGACTGGCTTCCTTACCAAGAACTTCAGGAATCAGCCGTACCGTCGCATCGATCATCGTCATGGCAGCCAATTCTCCACCGGTCAAAACATAGTCTCCAAGCGAGATTTCGTCTGTCACCAAACTTTTAATCCGCTCATCATAACCTTCATAATGTCCACAAATAAAAATCAATTCTTCTTCTTGGGAAAGCTCTTCCGCATAGGCTTGATCAAACGTTCGACCAGCAGGATCCAACAAAACGACTCGTGGCTGCTTTTTTTCAATCGCATCATAAGCATCAAAAATTGGTTGTGCTCTGAGCAGCATTCCCTGACCGCCTCCATAAGGCTCATCATCAACATGTCGTGATTTCTCTGCATTTTCCCGAAAGTTATGATAGTGAATTTCTAGTAATCCTTTTTCGCGCGCCTTGCCAACTATTGAATGCTCCAGCGGGGCAAACATCTCCGGAAATAATGTTAAAATATCAATCTTCATCATCCAGCCCTTCCGGAATTTCCACATCTACTCGACTATTTTCAAGATCAATATTCAACACAACAGGTGGAATATAAGGCAACAGTAAATCACGCTTGCCTTTACGCTTTACCACCCAAACATCGTTGGCACCCGGTTGCAAAATTTCTTTAATAGCTCCAATCAAAACATCCTGTTCATAAACATTCATGCCGATGATTTCATGATAGTAAAATTCGCCCTCATCTAAATCCGATAAGTCTTCCTCAGCCACTTTCAAGATAAAATCACGATATTTTTCAATGTCATTGATATGGTACATTCCCTTGAACTTGACAATATCAAAATTTTTCATCTTACGATGACTGGCAATTTCCACATTCGTGACAAAATTATCTTTCTTATCAAAAAGAGCTAAAATACTTCCTTTTTTAAAACGCTCCTCTGCAAAATCCGTCACGGACATAACACGCATTTCGCCTTGCAAACCTTGCGTATTTACAATTTTTCCAACATTATAATAGTTCATTTTCTCTCCAAATACTAGCATTATCCTATTTATTCTACCATGAATAAAGGGAATTCTCAAGAAAACAAATAACCCCACCGAGATAAATCCTCAGTGGAGTCATTGGGGAATGAAATTTTCCCCCTCTTTAATATCGCCTTAAGCAACATTAAAACCTTGATTTATTAGGCTTCCGCAATCAAATTGCGGTACTCTATTATTTAAGAGTAACTGAAGCTCCAGCTTCTTCCAATTTAGTTTTGATTTCTTCTGCTTCTGCAGTTGCAACACCTTCTTTAACAACAGTTGGTGCTCCGTCAACAAGTTCTTTAGCTTCTTTAAGACCAAGACCTGTGATTTCACGAACAGCTTTGATAACGCCGACTTTCTTGTCGCCTGCTGCAGTCAATTCAACGTCAAATGAATCTTTTGCAGCGGCAGCTTCACCAGCGCCAGCAGCAGCTACAGCTACAGGAGCAGCTGCAGTTACACCAAATTCTTCTTCGATAGCTTTTACAAGGTCGTTCAATTCAAGGATTGAAGCTTCTTTAATTTCAGCAATAATATTTTCAATGTTCAATGCCATTGTTATTTCCTCCAAATATGTTTTCGTTATTTATTATTAGTTTGTAGCATAGGCTACGCGCAACTTAAAATTAAGCTGCTTCTTCTTTGTTGTCTGCAACCGCTTTGACTGCAAGAGCAACATTGCGAACTGGTGCTTGAAGCACAGATAGTAGCATAGATAGAAGTCCTTCGCGATTTGGAAGAGTTGCAAGAGCAACGATTTCTTCTTTAGATGCAACAGCACCTTCAATAGCTCCACCTTTAATTTCAAGTGCATCAGCTTCTTTAGTAAAATCATTGATGATTTTTGCTGGTGCTACAACATCTTCATTTGAAAATGCAACAGCAGATGGTCCAACAAATGCATCAGCAAGACCTTCAAGTCCAGCTTTTTCAGCTGCACGACGTAAGATTGAGTTTTTAATGACTTTATACTCAACTTCGCTTCCACGAAGATTACGACGAAGAACTGTGTCTTGTTCAACTGTAAGACCACGAGCATCAACAACAACGATACTTGCAGCTGCTTTCATTTTTTCAGCAACTACATCAACTAGTTCCGCTTTTTTAGCAATACTTGCTTCACTCATTTAGTGTTTCACCTCCGTAATTATTTTGCTTGGGGAATTTTTCCAAAAGAAAAACGCGCCCAAACCTAGACACGAAAGTACAATACGCTTCTTTTTACATGATACGTTTTGTCCTCGGTAGGATCTTTATGAGTCGAGCTCCCCTACTGTCTTAGGCAGTTTTTTCAAACC
>ERZ773070.244-NODE-244-length-41639-cov-5.998004_pt1 | contig 41639 bp, 27 predicted proteins | sample MGYA00580618_ERZ773070 | MGnify/ENA primary metagenome ERZ773070 (study PRJEB29015, sample SAMEA2738023) | human oral metagenome | biome: human oral; feature: human-associated habitat; material: dental | place: China | collected 2019 ...
CACCGATTTTCAGCCGGCCGTTAATCGCCAGCCAACCGCCCAAAATCGCCATGATGACGTAACCGATATTGCCGATGAAATTCATGATCGGATAAATCAGCCCCGACAAAAATTGAGCTTTCCAGGCGCTTTCCTGCAACTGGCTGTTAATCCGTGAAAACTTAGCCAGCGACTTTTTCTGGCCGTTGAACACCCGCATCACTTGATGGCCGCCGTACATTTCTTCGATGTGGCCGTTTAGTTCACCCAGCTGCGTCTGTTGGCGAAGGAACTGTTTTTGCGAGCTTTTGGCGATCAGCGCCACCGCGCCGCCAGCCAGCGGCAGCAGGCTCACCGGCACGCCCCAGCCCGCCGCCAGCAGGTGAATGGCCGCATACGCTCCCAGCCCCGTGTACACCGCGTGCCCGAAACTGAGCATGCCGCCCTGCCCGAGCAAGATGTTGTAGGAAAGGCAGGCAATCACGGCAATGCCCATCTGCGCCAGCAAATTGAGCGCGTAGCCGCCGGGGAAAACCAGCGGCAGCAGCGCCAGCAGCAGCGCGTAGGCCAGCCAGGGCAGGGCGGCGTTCACATGGGGCGCGAAAGACTCCACCGGCCTGGCGCGGGCGGCCAGGCGGGCGGCCAATTCAGGCGGCGGCCAGGCCATCAGCCGCGCTCATACGGATTGGGCACGCCCAGCGCGGCGAGGATGCGCGTTTCCTGCGCCTCCATCGCCTCGGCGTCGGCCTCGCTGGTTTCGTGGTCCCAGCCCTGCGCGTGCAGCGCGCCGTGCACCAGCAGATGGGCGTAGTGATCGGCCAGCGGCTTGTCCAGCGCGGCGGCCTCGCGGGCGAGCACGGGCGCGCACAGCACGAGATCGGCCTGCAAAACGGGGGCATGGCAGTAATCGAAGGTGAGCACGTTGGTGGCGTAGTCCTTGCCGCGAAAGTCGCGGTTGAGCTGGCGGCCCTCGTCTTCGCCCACAACGCGCACGGTGATTTCGGCGGCTTGCAAGGCTTCGTCCAGCGCCGCGCGCAGCCAGCGGGCGGCGCGGTGGCGGGGCAGGGCGGCGCGGTGCAAGGCGGCATCGGGCAGGCGGCGGGCAAATTGCAGGCTCAGGGCAAGTTCAGGCATGGCGGCAGGCGGGAAAGCGTGGGCGGAAAAAGCGGAAAAGCGGGAACAAAGGCGGGAACAAAGGCGGGAACAAAAGCGGGAATCATGGCGCGAATGACGCGATCGGCCACGGCAGGAATAAAGTCATTTTATTTCCAGCCTGCCCAGGGCGCGCTTGCCTTTCAGAGGACTGTTTTTGGGATTGAAGATGCCGGCGTGGTTTTGCTTCCGTTCAAAATGCCGGCATGTTGCTTTTAATCATTGCGCCGCCGCAAAACGTATAAATATCAGCGGCCGTGTCCGTTCTTGATTCTTGCCTGGCGCAAATTCAAATCTGCGCGGCCAGATACCGCCGTCATTGGGTTGCCGTCATTTCATCGCTGTCATTTAATCGCTGTCATTGAGCCGCCGTTGCCATCGCCTTTCGCGCGCGGCTTCGCTTCGCGGGCGGGTTTGCCCAGCTTTCCGGCCAGGGCTTGATAATGAAGGAATGAGTGAGGGAATGAACAAGGATTTTCACTGCAAGAAATGAATGGTTTGCAGCGCATTCCGTTTCTGCCGCTGAAACGGGCTGCCAAGTCTACCGGAAGCGGGCAGCGGCGCTTCTAGCGGGGAAAAGGCGTGCAAAAAGAGGATTGGGGCGTTTCCAGAAAGCGTTCAGGCAGCCTTGCGCACGGGCAAAAGGCTGCCTGAAAAAGCGGCCTGAAAAGGCTTACAGCGCAGTGAAAAACGCGGCCAGGCCAAGGAAGATGCCCGGCACATTGGCCACCACAATCGGCCAGTCGCGCTGTTTTTTGAACAGGCCGTAAATAGTCCACAGCGAGCAGTTCACAAAAGCCACGAAAGGCTGCACCGGATTGCCCTTGTGGCCAGAGAGGTTGTCGGCAATCTACGGGATATAGGCCACATACATGCCGACCGACATGATGCTGGCGATAGTGCCCAGAATTTTGATTTGTTTTTCGGTCATTGCTTTATCCCTTGAGGGGAGTTGAGTAGAACATGCAACCGGCTTGAGACGCGCCGGCTGCCGGTTTCGGACAACAGGCCGCCCGAAACCATTCAATTATAAAATCGGGCCGCCTGCTGGCGCTTGAATCCAATCACCATCCGGTTTGCAGGTTTTGAGAATCTATTTGTGGTTTTCTGCACGGCAAAGGTTTGAATATCACCCTGAAAGCGTGCAGTTGCCGCAGTTGCCGCAGTTGCGGCTACGGCGGCAAGCCTTGCGCCCGAAGCCGCGCTTTTGCACCACGGACAAATTGCGAACAGGTTCTGCAAACACGGCCCGCCACGCTCACGCCGCCCGCCCCGTATGCTTTGGCCCATGCGCCGCCGCCGCTTTTTCCGCCTGTTCGCTCTGCTGGCCGCGCCGCCTTGGGCGGCCGCGCAGGGCGAAGCGCCGCCCGCGCCCCAGCTGGCCCGCAGCTACCGGGGCGGTCTGCATCTGCCTGACTGGCTGGTGAGCGAAAAGTACGACGGCGTGCGCGCCTGGTGGGACGGGCAGGCCCTGTATTCACGCACGGGCCGCCGCCTGCCCGCGCCCGCCTGGTTCACCGAAGGCTGGCCGCGCATGGCGCTGGACGGCGAGCTGTGGGCGGGCCGTGGCGCTTTCGAGCAGGCGCAGTCCGCCGCCGCGCGCCAGCAGCCTGACGACGCGGCCTGGCGCGGCCTGCGCTTCATGGCGTTTGATGCGCCCCGGCACGGCGGCCCGGCCACTCCGTTTGTCGAGCGCCTGACGGCCTTGCAGGCAGCCATTGGCCGCGCGGGCCGCCCCACCTTGCAAGCCGTGCCGCAGCGCCGCGTGGCCACCGAAGCCGAACTGCTGGCCTGGCTGCGCGAAGTAACGCGCGGCGGCGGCGAAGGGCTAATGCTGCACCGCGCCAACGCGCCCTGGCAAAGCGGCCGCAGCGGCCAGCTGCTCAAGCTCAAGCCGCATGAAGACGCCGAGGCCCGCGTCATCGCCCACCTGCCGGGCAAGGGCCGCCACGCGGGCCGCCTGGGCGCGCTGCTGGTTCAAACGCCCGAAGGCCGGCGCTTTCGCATCGGATCGGGCTTTACCGATGCCCAGCGCGAAGCGCCGCCGCCCGTGGGCGCCTGGGTCACCTACCGCTACCGTGGCCTGCACGAAGGCAGCGGCCTGCCGCGCTTTGCCACCTTCTTGCGCGTGCGCGAAGAAGGCTTGTAAAGGAATCCGTTCAGCGTCTTTTGGCCAGGAATGCCTGGGGCATTGTCTTGAAGGTGTGAAGTTCGCTTCTCCTGGCTATCTGCACCGCCACATGCGCGCCAATGTGTTTTTGACGCCCTGGACGAAGGGCTGGCTTGCGTAGCCGTCATCGCGCAGCAAACGTGTATCCGGCACAGGCTGCTCTTGCTGCGCTTCAGCGCAGCCAGCGTTCCTTGGCGATCGTTCACGCTGGCTGTTTATGGCCACAGCGTGCGGCAGGCCTCAGGAGAGGCTGCCCGCCAGCGCGCTGACGCTTTTGCGGCGATAATCCGCCGTTTTTTCCGGCGCGCTTTTTTCCGCCTTTTTCACGCAGGGCGCGCCGGAGCCGATTGCATCCGCCCTCTCGCATCGCACCGCAGGTGCGGCTTTTGAAAGCATTCAAGAGCCGCCCTGGCTTTCTGGCCCCGCCCTGTTTTTCTGCGGGCCCGCGCCTTTGGCCACCGCTTGCGCCCCCGCTTGCGCGGCCAAAGGCAGAAATTGAACGACAAGCGCTGTTGGAAGGTTGGTGTCTGTCCTGCCGCCGGGCCTTTTTCGCCTGATGTTTTGCGGCAGGTTCTTCCACACGCGCGCTTGGTGATCCCGCTGGTTTTTGCCCGCCGGATTGGCGCCGTTTTTTTGATAAGAAAGCCTTTAGCGATGAACCCCCTCGCCTCTTCTGCCCTGCCTGCTTCTGACTGCGCCACGGATGCCGCCAGCGCCGCGCCCGCTTCCGATCCCGCTGCCACGCCCCTGGATGAGGCCAGCGCCCAAGCGCCCGGCCACGAAACCGCCGCCCGCACGGCTGACGCCGGCGAAACGCCGGAAAACGGCGTCAGCGAAAGCGCCAGCAGCGAAACCACCAGCAGCGAACCCGCCGACACCGGAAACGCCAGCGGCGAAAACGCCTTCGCCGCCCTGGGCCTGGCCCCGGAGCTGGTGCAGGCCGTGGCCGACATGGGCTACACCGCGCCCACGCCCGTACAGCAGCAGGCCATTCCGCTGGCCCTGCCGCAAGCGGGCAGCGACGCCTTCATTGACCTGATGGTGTGCAGCCAAACGGGCAGCGGCAAAACCGCCGCCTTCCTGTTGCCCATGCTGCACACGCTCATCGGCATGCAGGCCGAAGCCGCCGAGCGCGAAAAAGCCGAGTGGCAGGCCCGCGTGGCCCAGGCCCTGGCGCGCGGCGAGCCGGCCCCCAAAAAACCCCGCCGCAAAAACCCCACCGACCGCCGCAACTTCAAGCCCGCCGTGCCCGGCGCGCTGGTGCTGTGCCCCACGCGCGAGCTGGCGCAGCAAGTGGCGGGCGACGCCATCGAGCTGGTGCGCCATGTGCGCGGCCTGCGCATCGCCACCATCGTGGGCGGCATGCCCTACCAAATGCAAATCGCCCGGCTGCAAAACGCCAACCTCGTTGTCGCCACGCCGGGCCGCCTGCTGGACTTGAGCGCCAGCGGCCAGGTGCGGCTGGACGGCGTGCGCTTTCTCGTGCTTGACGAAGCCGACCGCATGCTCGATCTGGGCTTTGCCGACGCGCTGGCCGAAATCCACCTGCAAACCCAGCAGCGCCAGCAAACCATGATGTTTTCGGCCACCTTCGCCCCGCGCATCCAGCAGCTGGCCATGCGCGTCATGCGCGAAGGCGGCGCGCACGCAAAGCGCATCGAAATCGCCTCGCCGCAAGAGCGCCACGCCAACATCGAGCAGCAGCTTTACTGGGCCGACACCCCGGAACACCGCCGCGCCCTGCTCGACCACTGGCTGCGCAGCCCCGAAATCGACCAGGCCATCGTCTTTGCCTGCACGCAAGTGGAATGCGAAGACCTTGCGCAAGACTTGCAGCAATCGGGCTTTGCAGCCGTCTCCCTGCACGGCGCGCTCAGCCAGGCCCTGCGCAACCGGCGCCTGAAAGCCCTGCGCGACGGCCGCGTGCAAATCCTCGTGGCCACCGACGTGGCCGCGCGCGGGCTGGACGTGCCCACCCTCTCGCACGTCTTCAACTACGGCCTGCCCATGAAGGCCGAGGACTACACCCACCGCATTGGCCGCACGGGCCGCGCCGGGCGCGACGGCCTGGCCGTCACCCTGGCCGAAATCCGCGACCGCCGCCGCCTGGCCGACATCGAGGCCTACACGCGCCAGCCCTTTGCCGTCCACACCATCGCGGGCCTGGAGCCGCAGAAATACTTCCCGCCCGTCACCGCTCCCCGCCCCGCTGGCGGCGCCAAAGGCAAGCACGGCCAAGGCGGCCGCAAACAGGGCAGGCAGCAAGACTGGCAGCCACGCTTTGAGCGCGGCGGCCGCAAGTTCGAAAGCCGCTTTGACTCCCGGAGCGGCGACCGCTTTGAAGAACGCTTCGATAGCCGACGCCCCGCTGGCGGCCGCCGCTTTGACGAACGATTTGGCGAGCGCTCCGACGCGCGCTTCAGCGGCCGCGACGCGGGCCGCTTTGAGCGGCGACAGCGCGATGGCGAGCGCTTCGCGCCTCGCGGCAACTGGCAGGAAGGCGGCTGGAGCGGCGACAGCGAGCGCCGCGAGCGCTTTGCCGACCGCGCGGCCCCCTTCGCCCCGCGCGCGGGCCGCCGCAACGAGCGCTTCGAGTCTTTTGACCGCCCTGAGCGTGCTGAGCGCCCCGCCCGCAGCCCCCGCGCCGACCGCTTCGAGCGCCCCTCCGAGCGTTCATTCGAGCGCCTGCCCGAGCGCGACGGCCGCCGCGCCCCGCGCGAGGCCGGCCAGGGCGAGCGCTTCAAGCGCTTCGAGCGCCGCAACGAAGCTGCGGACGGCCAGCGTCCCCGCCACTTTGAAAAAGACGCCCAGCCCGCGCGCAAAGGCAAGCCTGAAGGCAAATTCGCTGACTCATATGAAAGCAAGCCCGGCAGCCGCGCGCCCTATGGCGGCGCCAGCACCCTGCGCCGCTGGGGCGCCACCGCCGGCCGCCCCGCCCGCAGCGAAAGCGCCGGAAACAGCGAACGCCCGGCCCGCCGCCCCTACACGCCGCGCGGCTGAAATCCCGCTGGCATCTGGGCCGCAAAGAGCGGATCCGCGCCCAACTCTGGCGCGGACTCGCCCTCCCTGGCAGCGCCCTGTATTTGCTCCTGAATACATAGCGTGATGTCCTAGTGAAACGGGCGCAAAAGCCGTTTCAAGCCCCCTGAATTCGCTCCCGTTTCTGAACCTCTCCCGCCTTGTTGGCGCGAGCCGGAGGGAACTGCAGAAGCCGGGCGCTTTGCACCCGTCCAGAGCCTGGCCGTAAAGGGCCGCAAGGCGCAAACCGCGCCTGACTCGGAAACTGTCCGCTTGCGGCCCGGCAAGGCATTCGCCAAGTCGCAGCCAGGCCCAATCCGCGCTTTTCGCTCCGCAAATAGCTGATCAGGCTCTTGAAGCGCTAACCCAAAAGCGCCGCGCCCGCCGCCTGCGGCAGGCCATTCACCTTTGGCGCGATCGGCCATTGCGGGGCGGCTTCCGGCGAAAGCGCTCCTTGCCGGATGATCTGCGGCTCGCGCGCCTTGCGTTTTTTTTCTGCCGCGCTTTTTCCTGCCCTTGCCGTGACAGGCTCTGGAAACCTGTTCATCGCCTGGCCGCAAGGGAACGCAAACCGCAGACGGCTTCATGACTTTCTTGCCGCTCATCAAGGATTTGCAGCGCCGCAGGCCGCCCGAAACCGCGTTCTTGCATCCACTGAAAAACCGTGAACCGATTCTGAAAGCCACATGCAAACCGCCATGCTGATCAACGCCTTGCTGCTGGGCCTGACGGGCGGGCCGCATTGCATCGCCATGTGCGGGGCGGCCTGCGCGGGCATTGGGCAGGCGGCGGTTGTGGGCATGCCGGGGCGGCCAGGCCGCCCCGCGCAGGCGGCGCGGGCGATGGCGCTGTTTCAACTGGGGCGGCTGGCGGGCTATGGCGCTTTGGGCGCGCTGGCGGCTGCCTCCATGCAGGGCCTGGGCTGGCTGGTCACGCACGCGGCGGCGCTGCGGCCCGTGTGGAGCATGCTGCATATCGGCGCGGCGGCCATGGGCCTGATGCTGCTGATCTGGGCGCGGCAGCCGCTGTGGCTGGAAACGGGCGCGCGGCGCGTGTGGGCGCGGGTGCGCGCGGCGTCGGGCCGCTGGGGGCTGGCCGCGCCGCTGGCCATTGGCTTTGTGTGGGCGCTGCTGCCTTGCGGGCTGCTGTATTCGGCGGTGCTGGTGGCGGCGCTGACGGGCGACGCGCTGCAAGGGGCTGCGGCGATGGCGCTGTTTGCCGCAGGCTCGGGCCTTTCGCTGCTGGCGGGGCCGTGGCTTTTGCTGCGCCTGGGCGTGAACGGGCGCGGCCCCTGGAGCATGCGGCTGGCAGGGCTGGCGCTGATGCTGACGGCCCTGTGGGGGCTGTGGCATGGGCTGGTGCATCAGCAAGCGCCGTGGTGCGTGGCGCCTTGAAGCTTGCCCAAAGCCTGGCCGTGAGGGCGACGGGGCGAATCAGGATGGGCTGCAAGAAGCAGGCAAGTCTTGTGGCCCGGTGAGGATTTGCAAGGCCGCAGGCCGACGGATCACTTTTCGCACCTGCGGCGCAGGCGTTGAACAGGGCTTTTTAGCTCCTCTATCCATAGCATGATGTCCTAGTGGAAACTGCGCCGGATGGCATTTCTGACCCCTTGAATCCGCTCCTCTTTTTTTAAGGTTTCCGGGCGGGCAGGGTCAGCTTCGCGGCGGGGTATCCGCCCCCCAGTTCTGGCGCGCCGCCTTTCTACAATTTGCCGCTTTGCGCCCCCGCCCCGTTTGTGGCCGGGGGTTTTTGTCGTTTCTTTCTGCCGCCCTGCCATGCCATTGCCCAAGCTCGCTCCTGCCAAACGCTACACGCTGCCGCGCCCGCCGGGCAGTGCGGATGCGCTGCTGCTGGCGCGGCTGGGCGAGCGGGAAAAGGCGCAGGGGCGGCTGCTGGCCGTGGTGTGCGCGGATGCGGGCGATGCGCGCAGGCTGCTGGACGAATTGCCGTTTTTCGCGCCGGGTTTGCGCGCGGCGCTGTTTCCGGACTGGGAGACGCTGCCTTATGACCGCTTTTCGCCGCATCAGGATTTGATCAGCGAGCGGCTGGCCACGCTTTGGGCCATACGCCAGGGCGCGGCGGATGTGGTGCTGATGCCGGCCACCACGGCGCTGTACCGGTTGGCGCCGCCTGCCTTTCTGGCGGCCTATACCTTTCACTTTGAAACGGGGCAAAAGCTGGACGAGGCGGCACTGAAAGCGCAGCTGACGCTGGCGGGCTACCAGCACGTCACGCAAGTGGGCAGCCCGGGCGAATACGCGGTGCGCGGCGGGCTGATTGACCTGTACCCGATGGGCAGCGCCGAGCCGTACCGCGTGGATTTGTTCGACGACGAGATTGACTCCATCCGCGCGTTTGACCCCGACAGCCAGCGCAGCCTGCACGCGGTGCCGCAGGTGCGGCTGCTGCCCGGGCGCGAGTTTCCGATGGACGAGGACGCGCGCGCCAAATTCCGCCACCGCTGGCGCGAGCTGATGGAGGGCGACCCCACGCGCAGCCGCATTTACAAGGACATGGGCGCGGGGCTGGCGACGGCGGGCATCGAGTACTACCTGCCGCTGTTTTTTGACGAAACGGCCACGGTGTTCGACTACCTGGGCGCAGAGGCCACGCTGGCGCTGCATGGCGATCTGGAGGCGGCCTTTGCGCGCTTTTGGCAAGACACGCGCGAGCGCTGGCGCATGGCGCAAAGCGACGCCGCGCACCCCGTGCTGGCGCCGCAAGCGCTGTTTTTGAGCGCCGAAGACTTTTACGTGGCGGCCAAGGCGCATCCGCAGCTGGCCTTGCGCGCGGCCCCGCACACGCAAGCGCCGCAAGGCGATGCCGACGCTGCAAGCCAGGCCGAATGGGCGCCGCTGCCCGCGCTGGCCGTGGCGCGCGGCGCGCCCGATCCGCTGGCGCGCTTGCATCAGCACATGGCGGCGGCCCGCGCCGCAGGCGGCCCGCGCCAGTTGATATTGGCCGAAAGCGATGGCCGCCGCGCCAGCTTGCTGGACTTTTTGCGCGCCAGCGGGCTGAACCCGCCCGCGTTTGACTCGCTGCAAGACTTTCAGCAGGCCACAGGCGAGCCGCTGGGCATCGCCACGGCGGCGCTGGCGCAGGGCTTTGCGTGGCGCGAAGGCGGCATCGACTTCATCACCGAAACCGAGCTGTTCGCCACGGCCGCCGGCGCGCGCCGCCGCAAGCGGCAAGAGCAAGTCAGCGATGTGGACGCGCTCATCCGCGACCTCTCCGAGCTGAAAGTGGGCGACCCCGTGGTGCACGCGCAGCACGGCATTGGCCGCTACCGGGGCCTGGTGAACATGGACATGGGCGCAAAAAACCCCGACGGCACGCCCGCCTTGCAGGAATTTCTGCATCTGGAATACGCCCAGCAAGCCGTGCTGTATGTGCCCGTGAGCCAGCTGCACCTGATTGGCCGCTACAGCGGCGTGGGCGCTGACGAAGCGCCCCTGCACAAGCTGGGCAGCGGCCAGTGGGAAAAGGCCAAGCGCAAGGCCGCCGAACAAGTGCGCGACGCCGCCGCCGAGCTGCTCAACATTTACGCGCGCCGCGCCGCGCGCGAAGGCCACGCCTTCCGCTTTGACGCGCGGGACTACGAGCCATTTGCCGCCGACTTCGGCTTTGAAGAAACCGCCGACCAGCAAGCGGCCATACACGCCGTGGTGCAAGACATGATTTCGCCCCGCCCGATGGACCGCCTGGTGTGCGGCGACGTGGGCTTTGGCAAAACGGAAGTGGCGCTGCGCGCGGCCTTCATCGCCGTCACTGGCGGCAAGCAAGTGGCCTTTCTGGCGCCCACCACGCTGCTGGCCGAGCAGCACTACCACACGCTGGCCGACCGCTTCGCGCGCTGGCCCGTGAAAGTGGCCGAGATGAGCCGCTTTCGCTCCGCCAAGGAAACCAGCGCCGCGCTCAAAGGGCTGGCCGAAGGCAGCATCGACATCGTGGTGGGCACGCACAAGCTGCTTTCCGAAAAAACGAAATTCAAAAACCTGGGCCTGCTCATCATTGACGAAGAGCACCGCTTCGGCGTGCGCCACAAAGAGCAAATGAAGCAGCTGCGCGCCGAAGTGGACGTGCTCACGCTCACCGCCACCCCCATCCCCCGCACGATGGGCATGGCGCTGGAAGGCCTGCGCGACTTGAGCGTGATCGCCACCGCCCCCCAGCGGCGGCTGGCCATCAAAACCTTCGTGCGCGAAGAAAGCCAGGGCGTCATCCGCGAAGCCGTGCTGCGCGAACTCAAGCGCGGCGGGCAGGTTTACTTTCTGCACAACGAAGTGGACACCATCGAGCGCCGCCGCGAAGCGCTGCAAGCGCTGCTGCCCGAAGCGCGCATTGCCATTGCCCACGGCCAAATGCCCGAACGCGAGCTGGAACGCGTGATGCGCGACTTCGTCGCCCAGCGCCACAACCTGCTTTTGTGCTCCACCATCATCGAAACCGGCATCGACGTGCCCAGCGCCAACACCATCGTCATCAGCCGCGCCGACAAATTCGGCCTGGCCCAGCTGCACCAGCTGCGCGGGCGCGTAGGCCGCAGCCACCACCAGGCCTACGCCTACCTGCTCGTGCCCGAAATGCAAAGCCTGACCAAACAGGCCCAGCAGCGGCTCGAAGCCATCCAGCAAATGCAAGAGCTGGGCAGCGGCTTTTACCTGGCCATGCACGATCTGGAAATACGCGGCGCGGGCGAAGTGCTGGGCGAAAGCCAAAGCGGCAACATGATGGAAATCGGCTTTCAGCTCTACAGCGACATGCTGGCCGAAGCCGTCAAGGCCCTGCGCGCAGGCAAAGAGCCAGACCTGCTCGCCCCCATGCAAGCCACCACCGAAATCAACCTGCACGCCCCCGCCCTGCTGCCCGCCGACTACTGCGGCGACGTGCACCTGCGCCTGTCCTTCTACAAAAAACTCGCCACCGCCCAAAGCGGCGAGCAAATCGACCGCCTGCTCGAAGAAATCGTGGACCGCTTCGGCAAACTGCCCCCGCCCGCGCAAACCCTCATCGACGTGCACCGCCTGCGCGTGCTCTCGCAGCCCTACGGCGTGCAGAAAGTGGACGCCGCCCCGGGCGTGACCACCATCAGCTTCCGCCCCAACCCGCCCGTGGACCCGATGGCCATCATCCAGCTCATCCAGAAAAACCGCCACATCAAACTGGCCGGCAACGACAAACTGCGCATCGAACGCGAACTGCCCGAAACCCGCGACCGCGCCCAGCTCGTGCGCGACATTCTGCGCAGCCTGGGCCAGCCTGTCGCTCAGAGCGCCGCAGCGGCACAAGCCCGCTGAATGCTTGAAAGCCAGCCCGTATCAAAAACAGCAGCGAATTGAAGGGCAAGCACAAAAGGCATTCGACGCAATAGCGGCGAGCAGCTCGAACGCATCCGCCCTCTGCTGGAGCGCGCGAGCAAGAAAAAAGCAGCCTGGGCTGGGTGCAAAGCCTGCTGTGCGATGGCGGCTACGCGGGCCAGCCCTGCGCGCAAGGCGTCAAAGTCATCCTGGGTGAGCATGTGATGGCGCAGAGAGCCAAGAAAAGCGAACTCCACGCCTTCAAGGAAAAGCGCCGAGCGCTGGAGAGTTGAGTGCAGGCCCTTCCCCGCCATTTGCGCGTTTGCCCTGAGTTTGCGGCGTGGGCGCAAAGGTAAGATTTCGCGCTTGCTTTCCAACTGCCCGCCATGCCTGCCTTGCCCCGCTTCTGGTCTGCGCTGACCACCGCTGACTTTGCGCAGATCGATACGGACCGCGCCATTGCCGTGCTGCCCGTGGGGGCTACCGAGCAGCATGGCCCGCACTTGCCCCTGTCGGTGGATGCCGACATCGCCCACGCCATCGTGCAGGCCGCAGCGCCCCTGGTGGCTGATGAAGTGCCCGCCTTTTTTCTGCCCGTGCAAGCGATTGGCTACAGCCCGGAGCACGCCCACTTTGCGGGCACGCTCACCCTGCGCCCCGAGACTGCCTTGCGCCTGTGGAGTGATATCGCCGAATCCGTGGCCGCCAGCGGCGTGCGCAAGCTGGTGCTTTTCAACACCCACGGCGGCAATGCCGGTTTGCTGGACGGTCTGGCGCGCGAGCTGCGTGCGCGGCTGAGGCTGCTCATTTACCGCTGCAACTGGTTCGATCTGCCTCTGCTGGATGAAGACGGGGGCGATCTCATGGCCCGCTTCAGCCCGCAGGAGCGGCGCTTTGGCGTGCATGCGGGCCAGGTGGAGACGGCTTTCATGCTCGCGGCCGCTCCGCACGCCGTGCGCAGGGAGCGCGCCGAACATTTCCGCTCCAGCAGCGAGGCGCGCGCGCGCGGCTTCGCCCTGCTGGGCAACGGCAAGAGCGCCCGTTTCGCCTGGGCCGCACAAGACCTTCACCCCAGCGGGGCCGCAGGCAACGCCCGCGCTGCCACCGCCGGGGATGGGCAGGCCCTCATTGCCGCCGCTGCCCGCGCTTTGGCGGACCTGCTGGCCGAAATCGACCGCCTGCCGCCCGAACTCACCTTGCACGACAACCCGCACTTGCCCACGAGCCAACCATGAAACGCCGCTATTTCGTCAAACGCTTCGCCGCCAGCGCGCTGGCCGCCGCCTTGCTTCCAGCCGCACGGGCTGCCGAACTTGCCGCTGAGCCCGCGCCCGTGCCCGGTGCGCCCATCGCGGGCGGCAAGCCCGTGCATGTCCTGGTCGGCTTTCCGCCCGGCGGCGGCACCGATACCGTCGCGCGCCTGCTGGCCGACAAGCTCGCTGTCCAGCTGGGTCAGCCTGTGGTTGTGGATAACCGCCCCGGCGCGGGCGGGCAGATTGCCGCGCAATTGCTCAAGAACGCCCGGCCTGACGGACTGACGCTCTTTTTTTCGCACGATCACACCATCTCCATCCTGCCTCTGGTTGTCAGGCAGCCGGGCTTTGATCCCGTGAAAGACTTCACGCAGGTCGCTGGCGTTGCCAGCTTCGCCAACACTTTCGCCGTCTCCGCCGCCACTCCCGCCAGCAGTCTGGACGAATACATGGCCTGGGCCAGGCAGCAAGACGGGCGAGGCAGCAGCGTTGGCATTCCCGCGCCCGCCTCGGTGCCCGAATTCCTCGTCAAGGTGCTTTCGCAGAAATATGGCGCCGATCTGCTGCCCGTGCCCTACCGTGGCACCGCGCCCATGGTGGCTGACATGCTCGGCAACCAGATCAGCGCCGGCATTGGCTCCGTGCCTGAATTCATTGAGAACCACCGCGCTGGCAAGCTGCGTGTGCTCGCCACTCTTGGCCCGCAGCGCCAGAAAACCCTGCCTGAGGTGCCCACCTTCGCCGAGCTGGGCCTGCGCGGCTTTGAAGACTTGCCTTATTACGGTTTCTTCGCCCCGAAAGGCACGCCGCAGGACGCGCTCGATGCGCTGTCGGAAGCCATCCGCCGCGTCATGGCCGACCCCGGCGTGCAGGACCGCCTGGATCGCATCGGCCTGACTCCCGAGTACATGAGCGCCGCGCAGCTCACCGCCCGCGCCCGCGCCTACGAGAAAACCTGGAGCCGGATCATCCGGGAAAGCGGCTTTCAGCCGCAATGATGGGGTGGCCTCGGCTGCCCAGATGGCTTTTTCGCTTCTAAAACGATAGCGCGATGTCCTAGTGGAATGGGCGCAAGGGCCGATTTCGGCCTCTCAAATTTGCTCCTGTTTCTGATGCTTTTCAGCATTTTTCATGGTGTGCCCGCAAGGGGCGGGCGGCATGGCGGCGGAGCGAATCAGGGCCGGGCTGCGCTTTCGTCTCTTGCGGCCAGATGGCAAGCAAGCGTGGGGGAACCCGGCCCTCGCGCGGCCATGACGCAGCGCAAAGGCCGGCTGCGCTTTCGGCCCGATCGCTTGCCATGAGCCGCGCGGCCTTGCGGCTGGCCGGGCTGCGGGGCGGGTTTATCCGTTCTTCTGGATGGGGATGTAGACCTGCCCGCCGCCGGCCTGGAACTGGCGCGATTTTTCCGCCATGCCCGCTTGCAGGGCGTCGGCTTCGCTCAGGCCCTTGGCGGCGGCGAAGTCGCGCACTTCCTGCGTGATCTTCATGGAGCAGAACTTGGGGCCGCACATGCTGCAAAAGTGGGCGCTTTTGCTGCTTTCGCGCGGCAGGGTTTCGTCGTGAAATTCGCGGGCGGTGTCGGGGTCCAGGCTCAGGTTGAACTGGTCGTACCAGCGGAATTCAAAGCGGGCCTGGCTGAGCGCGTCGTCGCGGGCGCGCGCGCCGGGGTGGCCCTTGGCCACGTCGGCGGCGTGCGCAGCGATCTTGTAGGCAATCATTCCCTGCTTGACGTCGTTGCGGTCGGGCAGGCCCAGGTGCTCCTTGGGGGTGACGTAGCAGAGCATGGCGGTGCCCATCCAGCCGATCATGGCCGCGCCAATGGCCGAGGCAATGTGGTCGTAGCCGGGCGAGACGTCGATGGTCAGCGGCCCCAGCGTGTAAAACGGCGCTTCGCCGCAGTGCTTGAGCTGCTCGTCCATATTGGCCTGAATCAGGTGCATGGGCACGTGGCCGGGGCCTTCGATCATGGTTTGCACGTCGTGCTTCCAGGCGATTTGCGTGAGTTCGCCCAGCGTGCGCAGCTCGGCAAACTGGGCTTCGTCGTTGGCGTCGGCGCAGCTGCCGGGGCGCAGGCCGTCGCCCAGGCTGAAGGCCACGTCATACGCTTTCATGATGTCGCAGATGTCTTCAAAGTGCGTGTAGAGAAAGCTTTCCTTGTGGTGGGCAATGCACCACTTGGCCATGATGGAGCCGCCCCGGCTGACGATGCCGGTGCGCCGGGGCACCGTGAGGTGAATGAAGGGCAGGCGCACGCCCGCGTGGATGGTGAAGTAGTCCACGCCCTGCTCGGCTTGCTCGATGAGGGTGTCGCGAAAGATTTCCCAGGTGAGGTCTTCGGCGATGCCGCCCACTTTTTCCAGCGCCTGGTAAATGGGCACGGTGCCAATGGGCACGGGGCTGTTGCGGATGATCCAGTCGCGCGTGGTGTGGATGTTTTTGCCGGTGGACAAGTCCATCACGGTGTCGGCCCCCCAGCGGATGGACCAGACGAGTTTTTCCACTTCTTCCTCGATGCTGCTGGTGACGGCGCTGTTGCCAATGTTGGCGTTGATCTTCACCAGAAAGTTGCGCCCGATGACCATCGGCTCGATTTCGGGGTGGTTGATGTTGGCGGGGATGACGGCGCGCCCCCGCGCGACTTCATCGCGCACGAATTCGGGCGTGATGCGCTGCGCCATGCTCGCGCCCAGCGGGTTGCCGGCCAGGCGGCGCTCGCGGCTTTCGTCGTTCAGATAGGCGGCCATCCATTCGCGGCGGCCGTTTTCGCGCAAGGCGATGTATTCCATCTCGGGCGTGACGATGCCTTTGCGCGCATAGTGCATCTGGGTGACGTTGCCGCCGCCCACGCCGCCCCTGGCGCGGCGCGGCTGGCGTTGCAGCCCGGCAGCTTCGCGCCGCAGCTGCTCGATGCGGGGCAGATCGCGCTTTTCGTGCTTGCCGCCGTCATCCAGGATGTGGGCGATGCGGCCCGCGTAGCGCTCGGTGTCGCCGCGCTCGGCTATCCAGCCTTCGCGCACGGTGGGCAGGCCCTGGCGCACGTCAATCGGCGCATCCGGGTCGGTGTAAGGGCCGGAGGTGTCGTAGAGCGACACCACTTCGTCGTTGGTGAGCGTGACATCGCGCACGGGCACGCGCAAATCAGGCCGCGAGCCTTGGATGTAGCCCTTGCGCGAGGCGGGAAAAGGCTCGCGCGTGAGGGTGAGCAGCTGCTGGAATTTGTCGGGGGCATTCATCGGAGAGTCTCCTGCGAAAGGTGGCGAAAACTCCGGCGCCCGTCCGGTGCGCCAGACGGATGAAATGCCCTCTTCTCCTTACGCCGGTATGAGCCGGATCAAGTTGAACGGGTTTGGCGCTGCGCCATCTCAGCCGCGTGGCCTGTTGCAGACGCCGCGACACCCCGGAGTGGAAGCGGCCATGCTAACACCCGGCGAGCCTTCGGCAGGCCGCAGAAATTTTCCGCTGACCTTGCGCGCGCTGCGTTTTTTGCTATACAATGCGCAGCTTCATTCCCCGATAGCTCAGTCGGTAGAGCGCCGGACTGTTAATCCGTAGGTCCCTGGTTCGAGCCCAGGTCGGGGAGCCAAAAAAAACGGCAAACGCCTCAGTCGAAAGACTGGGGCGTTTTTCTTTGCCTGCGTCAGAAATGAACCCAGAGCCAGTGCACGATGAGCACGGCTGCCAGCACGCCCGTGGCAATGAGCGCCTTTCGGCGGTAGTTGCGCACTTCGTCTTTCAGGTCGTCGGAAGGCTGCTCTTTTTCCAGCCGGCTGATGGCAAAGGCCCGTAGCAGGGCCAGGATGATGTAGAGCACTGCGCCAGCGGCCCAGAGCAGAGTGACGTGATCGATGCGCATGGGTCATTGCCTTTCTTGATGTGAATTCAGTACGCATAAAGCCAAGGCGCATCCAGCAACCGCGCGCCCAGCAAGCGCATGGCGGCATTGCGCGCCAGGCGCACAAGGCCGCTGGCATGAAAGATCTCGCCATTGCGCGCGGCGCGGGCCTGCACCCGGGCGCAGCGCGCCCAGCGGGCTTGCGCGTAGCGCGCCAGCTGCTGCGGCGCTGTGCTGGCGTCAGCCTGTTGCAGGCAGCGGCCCAGCATATCTGCGTCTTCCACCGCCATGCCCGCGCCTTGGGCCAGATAGGGGCGCATGGGGTGCGCGGCGTCGCCCAGCAAGGCCACGCGGCCGCGCGCCATTTCGCCTGCCGCACGCACCGGAGCGCGGTCGCACAAGGGCCACAAGCGCCAGACACAGGCATTGACCGTCGCCTGCGGGGCGGCGTGCAGCAGGTCGCGCAAGGGCGCGCACGCGCCGCCCATCCGCGCCATCAATTCGTAGGCATTGGCCTGATGGTCCCAGCCGTGCGGGTTTTCAGGCGGTGCGCCTTCAGTCACCACGATCAGATTCAGCCACTCGCCGCGCCGCACGGGGTACTGCACGGCGTGCATGCGCGGCCCCAGCCAGACCGTGACGCACTGACTGCGCAAGGCGGCGGGCAAATCTGCCTGCCGCAGCATGGCGCGCCAGGCCAGGTGGCCTGAAACACGGGGCGCGCCGTCTTTCAGCAGGCCCTGGCGCACCTCGCTCCACAGGCCGTCCGCGCCAATCAGCGCATCCGCCTGCCAGGTCTGGCTGGCCGAAAAAGCCCGCACGGCCGCTCCTTGGTCTTCATAGCGCGCCAGCGCCTGCCCGGCATGCACCTGCACCTGCGATTCAGCCTGCGCGGCCGCAGCCAGCGCCTGGTGCAGATCGGCGCGGTGAATGGTGGCGTAAGGCGCGCCATACAGCCGCTGCGCGCGCTCGCCCAGTTGCATGTATCCAAGCTCCGCGCCAGAAGCGGCGTCCCGCACCAGAAGCGCATCCGGGAAGGCCGCCACGGCCCGCAGGGCCTCCTGCAAGCCCCAGGCATGCAGCACCCGCGTGACGTTGGGGCCAATCTGCACGCCCGCGCCCACCTCGCTGAAGGCGCTGGCGCGCTCCAGCACCTGAACCTGCCAGCCCGCGCGCGCTGCCGCCAGCGCGGCGGCCATGCCGCCAATGCCGCCGCCTGCAATCAGAAGTTTCTTGCTCATCACTCGCCAGATTGTGACTTCTTTCCGCATAAAACCCCTCTCTGGCGGGGTTGGACGCAGCTGACTTGCCATAAGCTATCCGTATTCATACTTTCATCCGGCAACAATGCAACTGCCCAACCAGCACAGCACATTGCTCAGGCGCAGCACGCACGAGGCTGTGTTCCTGGCGTCGTCCATGATCGACCGCTGCGCCGAAGCTGCGCGTGTGACGCTGGAAGAAGCAGAAAACAAATCCACGATTCCCTTGCAACGCCAGCAGCTGGCCGACGCCATGGTGGCGCTGGCCCGCCATCGCGCCAAGATGCGCACGCGCTTTCCATCGTGCATTGAAACAGCCATCAATCACGCGCTGGAAGCCATCAAGGACACGGACCTCAACCCCGCTCCCCGTCCCTCCAATCTGGCTTCGCTCGAATCAGTCACGCTCATGGCCGAAGCAGAGGTTTCGCAGTTTGTGGAAACCTCCCGCTTGCAGCAAACCGTGCTGCCCGTGGTGGAAGAGCGGCTCACCCGGCTGGACACGCTGATGAGTTCCGCCCTGGGCCTGCCCGTGGTGCGCGCCGACCTCAACCCCATGCGGCCCGAAGTGCTGTGCGGCGCGCTCATGGAAGTGATTGAGGAGCTGGGCGAGCCGCCCGAAGCGCGCAACCTGATGCTGCGCCACCTCACCCGTCCGTTCGCCGACGAACTCAACCGCCTCTACGAAGTCATCATCAGGCTGCTGGAAGAAAAAGGCATCCAGGAAGCGCGCTACCGCCTGCGTCTGACCCCAGGCGCCATGCAAACGGCCAGCAACATCATGCCCCTGCAGGCCATGACCGGCCCGCTGGGCCAAGGCATGGCCAACCTCGCCGCAGGCGCTCCCATGCAAGGGCAGGCCCAGGCTTTCCAGATGCCCGCCATGGCCGATCTGGCCAGCGCCGAACCCGCCGTGCCCTACAGCATGGTGCACGACTTCCTCTACCAGCCCCAATGGGTGGCTCATCACGACGCGCCCCTGCCTCCCAGTTACTACGAAGCCGTGCGGCGCGAAATGCAGACCTGCGCCGCTGTGGCCGCCTCCACCCCCATGCCCAGCGACCGCGAGCTGTACGCCGCCCAGCAAGAGCGCCGAGCCCTGCCCGTGATGGAGCGCCCCCCGCAAGAGCTGGACGTGCAGGCCGTGCTCCCGCAAAAAGTGTGGGGCGAAGTCGCTTCGCCGCAGGCGCGCACGCAAACGCTGGTGCAGCTCAAATCGCAGGCCAAGAAGGTCAGCCAGGTCATCGGACTGGACGCCGTGCGCGCCCTCATCGACCAGGTGGCGGGCGATGTGCGCGTGCTGCCCCCCGTGCGCGAAGCCTTCGTGGCGCTGGAGCCTGCCCTGCTGCGCCTGGCCATGAGCGATCCGCGCTTCATGGGCGACGAAACCCATCCAGCGCGCCGCCTGGTGGAAAGCATCGCCCAGCGCAGCTTCAAATACAACGACGAATTCTCAAAGGAATTTGCCCAGTTCATCGAACCCGTGCGCCGCGTGGTGCGCGAGCTGGACGCGCAAAAAGACGCCACCGCGCACGACTTCGACAACCACCTGCAAGACCTGGAAAGCCGCTGGGAAGAAGAAGACCAGAGCGACAGCGCCAGCCACAAAAACGGCCTGCAATCCATTCACTTCGCGCATGACCGCCAGGCACTGGCCGACAAAGTAGCCTGGGGCTTCAGCCTGCGTTCAGACGTAGAGGGCGCGCCCAAAATCGTGCTCGACTTTCTCTACAACACCTGGGCGCTGGTCATCGCCCACGCGCAGCTCACCGACACGCGCGGCCAGCTCGATCCCGGCGGCTATCTGGCCGTCGTCACCGACTTGCTGTGGAGCGTGAACCACGAAGCGGCCATGCGCCAGCCCGCGCATCTGTTTGAAATCGTGCCGCACATCGTGCAAACCCTGCGGCGCGGACTGGAAATGCTGGGCCACGACCCCAAAGACTCCAACCGCTTTTTCGACGCCCTCATGCGCTACCACAAACCCGTGCTGCGCCTGCGGCGCGTGCGCTCGGCGCTGGACGCCGAAGCCTCCGGCGCGCCCACATCCAGCATGATGGACCTGAACGATGACCTGCCCGACGCGGCCGAAGCCGGCCAGGGCGGCTCCTCATTCGCCGAACTCAAGGCCGACACCTCCGAGCAGCCCTGGCTGGCCCAGCGCGAGCTGGCGGCAGCCGGCTTCATGCCCAGCAGCAGCCCTGAACTGGAACCGGCTGCAGCCGCCACGCCCGGCAAGGCCAGCGCGCCCAGTCCCGCGCGCGACCAAGCGGGCGCCGCCGCCACGGCGAACGCCGCCGCGCCGGGTGCTGATGACGACGAGCAGCAAGCCCGCCACCGCGCCGACCTGGCCCGCCTGCGCGAAGACACCTGGGTCGATCTGTTCTCGCACGGCGAGTGGCTGCGCGCCAAGCTCACCTGGACCAGCGGCAACGGCTCGCTGTTCATGTTCGTCAGCCACGGCGGCCAGCCCCACACCATGACGCGCCGCAGCTGCGAGAAACTGCTGCGCAACGGCCATCTGCGCCTGGTCGATTCCAGCGAAGTGGTCAACAAGGCGCTCAGCGAAATGAAAGACCGCAAAAAGCGCCGCCGCACCGCCGCCGCAGCCTGAAAAACGCCGCAGACGCGCGGCGGCCAGGCGCTTTTCAAGCCCGCCCCGGTTCAATAAGGCCTGGTTTCGCTCCTCGTTCCATAGCATGATGTCCTAGTGGATACAGCGCAGAATGGGATTTTCCCCCCCCTTGAATTCGCTCCTCTTTCTGAATCCAGGCGAGAAGCCATGCGGCGCAGGCGCGGCTTTTCCGGCAGACCGCTTTGCAAACGCCGCCAGGAAAACACGGCGGGGCAAACGCACAGCGGCCCAATCCGCCCGCCACCCTTGCCCAGAAACCGCGCGTGGCCTGAACATGAGAGACCGTCAATCAAAATGAACCGCCCGCCTGCGTAGCGGCATCAGAAATAGGAGCGGATTCGCGGGCATGAAAAAGCCTCTCTACCCTGAATCCACTGGAACATCTGGCCCTGGCGCATGAAGTTCCTATGAAAACTGTGCGGAAACGTGGTTTTCGCCTCCTTGAATTCGCTTCTGTTGCTGGTTCCATCGGGCGCGCGCCTGAAGGGCTTGGCGGGCAGCCTGCCAGCGCTTCACGCCTTGCCGCGCGCCTGCCAGGCTTGCTGGTCCAGCTCGGCGGACAGATCGGCATAGATGCGGTAGCGGCTGGGGCTGATGGCCTGGCTTGCGCTGCCGTCATCCGCGCCCTCGTCATGCACGGCGGCGCGCACGCCGCAGCCGGGTTCGTGCAGGTGAGTGCAGTTGTAGAAGCGGCATGCGCCCAGGTGAGGGGCGAAGTCGGGCATGAGGCCGGCCAGCTGCGCGGGGGTGATGTGGCGCAGGCCGAATTCCTGAAAGCCCGGGGAGTCGATAAGCGCGCTGGTACGGGCGGCGTCCAGCCAGTACCAGGTGGTGGCGGTGGTGGTGTGGCGGCCGCTGCCCAGCGCCTGCGAAATTTCGCCCGTGGCGGCGCGGGCATGGGGAATGAGGGCGTTGATGAGCGTGCTTTTGCCCGCGCCGGAAGGGCCCAGCACGAGGGTGACGCGGCCTGCCAGATGGGCGGCGGCCAGGGCTTGCGGCGTGAGGGCGTGCATGGCGGCTGCGCCGGGCGCGGCAGCTGGCGCGGCTGCCAGCGGCAGTACGGTGCAACCCATGCGGCGGTAAGGAGCCAGGCGCCGCCAGGCGTGGGAGAAGGCGGCGGCCAGATCAGCCTTGTTGAGTGCGATGAGAGGGGTGATGCCTGCGGCCTGGCAAGCGATGAGGGCGCGGGCGAGCTGGTGTTCGGAAAAAGCCGGCTCGGCGGCCAGCAGGATGAGGGCCTGGTCAATATTGGCGGCGAAGGACTTGGTGCGCATCTCGTCCTGCCGGTACAGCAGGTTGCGGCGCGGTTCGATGCGCTCGATGCAGCCTTCGTCTTGCGAGGCTTGCCACAGCACGCGGTCGCCCGCCACGGCCTGGCTTTTCTTGCCGCGCGGGTGGCAGATGACGCGCTGGCCGTCCGCCGTTTCCACAACGCAGTGGCGGCCGTGGCTGGCGATGACGAGGCCGCTTTGCAAGGCGGCGGAGCCGGCAGGCGGACTCTTGCGAGGCTTCATGAAACAAAATGCCCGCCGGGCAGGCGGGCGTCAGAGCGTTTTTTCGCAGCGGGTTTTATTGCTTGCGGCCCTTTTTCTTTTGCGCGGGAGCGCATTCCTTGAACAGGATTTCGTCTTGCGGCGAGGTAATCATGATGCCGTCCGTCTTTTTATATTCCTTGATGGTCAGGGCGGGCGCCGTCAGGCGCCAGCCTTTGGCGGAGACGAAAAATGAATCCACGTGGTCAGACTTGGCGTCGTCATAGGCCAGCGTTTGCCGCTGGCCTTTCACGGCGAATTCGGCCTTGACGGGAAAGCCCGTTTCATCATTGAACACGTAGGAAACGCTGATTTTCTTGCCGCCCTGGCAAACGTAAGGCACGGAGCCGGATTCAGCATGGGCGGATGCAGCCGCCGTCAGGGCGCAAATGGCCGCAAGAATGAATTTGCATGGTTTCATGGGTTGAACTCCTTGGACATGAATGAACAGAAAAAAGCGGAAAACCGCCATTTGGGAAATCAGGCGGATGCTGCCGCCTGCGCCGCCCGCTCCATCAGGCGCTCCAGATGGCCGATGCGCTCGCTGGCGGGCGGGTGCGAATAGTAAAAGCGAACGTACAGCGCGTCTGGCGTGAGCGTGCTGGCATTGTCTTCATACAGCTTGACCAGTGCGCTGACGAGGCAGGCGGCGCTGCTGTGGGCGGCAGCGAAGGCATCGGCCTCGAACTCGTGCCTGCGCGAGAGGGCCGCCATGAGCGGCGCGGCAAACAGGCCGAAGACCGGCGCGGCCAGCATGAACAGCAGCAGCGCCAGCGCGTGATTGGGCACGCTGCCGCCCAGCGCAGGCGGCAGGTTGGGCGTGACGCCCAGGCCCGCGTAAAACCAGCCCTGCTGCATCAGCCAGCCCAGCAGCGCCAGCGCCGCCAGGCTCAGCGCCGCCACGCAGACCATGCGCTTGGCGATGTGGCGGCGCTTGCAGTGGCCCAGCTCGTGGGCCAGCACGGCCTCCACTTCATCCGGCGTGAGCTGGCTCAGCAGCGTGTCAAAAAACACCACGCGCCGCGCCGCGCCAAAGCCCGTGAAGTAGGCGTTGCCGTGCGCGCTGCGGCGGCTGCCGTCCATCACGAACAGGCCGCTGGCGGCAAAGCCGCAGCGCTGCATCAGGCCGGTGATGCGCGCCTTCAGCTCCTCATCGGCCAGCGGCTCGAAGCGGTTGAACAGCGGCGCGATCAGCGTGGGGTAAATCACCATCATCAGCAGGCTGAAGGCCAGCCACAGCGCCCACAGCCACAGCCACCACGGCGGCCCGGCCTGCGCCATCAGCCACAGAGCCAGCGCCGCCAGCGGCAGGCCCAGCGCCGCGCCCACCAGGGCCGATTTCACGTGATCGGCCAGCCACAGACGCAGCGTGCTTTTGTTGAAGCCAAAGCGCTGCTCAATCACGAAGGTCTGCCAAGCGTCAAACGGCACGTCCAGCAGGGCATTGATCGCCATGAACGCCGCCAGCAGCGCCAGCGGCTGCAAAAGCGGGCGCGGCCCCAGCCACTGAAGCAGCAGGGCGTTGAGCGCGTCCAGCCCGCCCAGCAGCGTCCAGCCCAGCAAAATGAGTGCGGCTGCGCCGCCTTCCAGCACGCCAAAACGCAGCTTGGCCGCCGTGTAATCCGCCGCCCGCCGGTGCGCCGCCAGCGTGATCTTCTGCGCAAAGCGCGGCGGCACCGCGCCGCGCCGCAGCGCCACCGCCCGCATCTGCCGCAGCGCCAGCCAAAAGCGCAGGGCCAAGTGCAGCAACACGGCAGCGGCAAACACATAAGTCGCCGCCAGGGCGGGCGTGAGATCGGCAAACACGGCGTGGGAAAACTTGTAGCGCGAAAAGAAAAGCGGCGAGTGTAGGGCGCGCCGCCCGGCCTTGCTGCCGGGCCAGGCGGCCCTGCGGGCAAACGCCGCAGAAAGCGCGGCTACAGCTCGCTGAAGAAATTCGCTCGCCATATTCATCGCATTCAGCGCGTGAAAAGCGTCTGTCTTTCGCGTTTGTTTTCCACCCGCCTTTCCGTGCGGAAAACCTTTGTGCGCGCCAGGCGCCAAATGCGTGCCCGCGCTTATCCTTGGCGCATATGACCGAAACCCCTGCCGCCGAATCACCCGATGCCCCACGGCCCAGGCGCGGCACGCGCACCGGCTTTACCACGGGCGCGTGCGCCGCCGCCGCCGCACGCGCCGCCGCACTGGGGCTGGCCGCCGGCCAAGTGCCCGCCGAAGTGCAAAGCCTGCTGCCAAACGGCAGCCGCGTGCGCTTTGCCGTGCGCGACGGGCGCTGCGATGCAAAGGCGCAGACGGCGCATGCCGCCATCACCAAGTTCGCAGGCGACGACCCCGACTGCACCGACGGCGCCCTCATCACCGCCGACGTGCGCGTGCTTCCCGGCCAGGCCGGCGCCATCACTTACCGTGCGGGCGCGGGCGTGGGCACCGTCACCATGCCCGGGCTGGGGCTGGAAGTGGGCGGCCCGGCCATCAACCCCGTGCCGCGCGCCAACATTGCCGACAACCTGCGCGAAGCGGCCCCCGCCCTGCTGGCCGAGCATGGGCTGGAGGTGACCATCAGCGTGCCCGATGGCGAAAAAATGGCGCGCAAGACCACCAACGCGCGGCTGGGCATTCTGGGCGGCATCAGCATCCTGGGCACATCCGGCATCGTCAAGCCCTTTTCCACCTCCGCCTGGCGCGCCAGCGTCGTGCAGGGCGTGCAGGTCGCGGCCACGCTGGGGCACAGCCTGGCCGTTCTCACCACCGGCGGGCGCACCGAAACATTCGCCATGCGCATCCTGCAAGCCGAGCGCCCCGGCCTGCCCGCCGCCTGCTTCATCCAGATGGGCGACTTTCTGCGCTACGCGCTGGATGAATGCGTGGCCCAGGGCATCCGGCAAGTTGTGCTGGCCGTCATGGTGGGCAAGCTCACCAAGATCGCGCAAGGCGAAACCATCACCCATGCCAATCGCAACATCGTGGACACCGCATTGGTTGCCCGCGTCGCCCGGCAGATTGGCGCCAGCCCGGCCGATTGCGAGGCCATCGCCGCCGCCAAGACCGCCCGCTTCGGCGCTGATCTGCTCACTGAACGCGGCCTGGGCGCCGCCTTCCACATGGCGCTGGCGCAAGCAGCCATCCGCACCCTCACCGCCCCCGCACGCTATGGCCGCGCCTTCCAATTGCGGGTGCTGGTCTCCGACCCTGAAGGCCGCCTGGTAGCCGACGCGCTCTCCGCCCCCGCCGACGACCGCCCCCTGCCCGCCACGGCAGGCCGCACCGGCATCGGCCATACCCACAGCGCAGATTTCGACACGGAGTAGGAAGTGCAAGCGCGGCCCGCCAAAGCCTTCCCAAGCCTCTCTTCAGGAAAACAGTTTCCAGCCCGGTTTCGGGCATCAGGGGCAAGACCGACCGCAAGGCGAGAAGGCTGCCGCTGAAAAGCGGTAAGGGAGCCAACTCCCGCCGATTCGGATGTATTAAAAACAGAAGCAAATCCAAGGGGGCAAAAATGCCGTCCTGCGCAGTCTGTACTAGGACATATTGCTATAAATAGAGGAGCATAATGGCTGCCTGTCCATTCTTCTTTTTTCACCTGCGGGCAGGTTGTGAACAGGCTTTCAGATGATTTTGGAAAAGCGCGCGCGCGTGCGGTCGGCTTGCAGGTATTTGTCGAACACCATCGCCACGCCGCGCACGAAGAACCAGCCCAGGGGCGTGACCTGGATGCTGCTTTCGCTGATGCTCACCAGCCCTTGCTGCTGCATCTCGCGCATCTGCTCCATTTCGGCGGCGAAATACTGGCGGAAGTCGATGAGGTGGGCCAGTTCGATGGATTCAAACAGCACTTCGCCCTGGCACATGAGGGCCATGATGACGGAGCGGCGCAGGATGTCGTCGCGCGAAAGGGCCAGGCCGCGCGCCACGGGCAGGCGGCCCTGGTCGATGAGGTACTGGTATTCGTCCAGTGTTTTCATGTTCTGGCTGTAGGTGGCGCCCACCTTGCCTATGGCCGAGACGCCCAGGCCCACGAGATCGCAGTCTGGCTGCGTGCTGTAGCCCTGAAAGTTGCGGTGCAGGCGGCCTTGCCGTTTGGCGATGGCCAGCGCGTCTTCCGGCAGCGCGAAGTGGTCCATGCCGATATAGACGTAGCCGGCCTGCATGAAGGTTTTGAGCGCGCTGGCGAGCATGGACACCTTGGCATCGGGCAGCGGCAGGTCAATCATGATGATGCGCCGCTGGGGCTTGAAGCGCTCGGGCAGGTGCGCGTAGGCATACAGCGCGATGCGGTCGGGCCGCAGCTCGCACACCTGCTCCAGCGTGCGGGCAAAAGACTGCGGGTTCTGTTTGGGCAGGCCGTAAATCAGATCGACGTTCACCGAATCAAAGCCGATGCGCCGGGCGCTGGCAACCAGCGCAAACACTTGCTCGGCGGGCTGCACGCGGTGCACGGCTTTTTGCACGTCGGGGTCAAAGTCCTGCACGCCGAAGGAAAGGCGGTTGAAGCCCAGCTGGCGCAGCGACTCCAGCCGTTCGGCGGTGACGGTGCGCGGATCGACCTCGATGGAGTATTCCCCGCCGTCCTGGAAAGTGAAATGGCTGCGCAGCAAGTCCATCAGCCAGGCCAGCTCTTCGTCGCTCAAAAAAGTGGGCGTGCCGCCGCCCAGGTGCAGCTGGCTGACGGCCGCGCCCCGGCCCATGTGCTGCACATGCAGCTCCACTTCGCGGCGCAGCAGGGCCAGATACGGCGCGGCGCGCTCGTGGTGCTTGGTGATGATCTTGTTGCACGCGCAGTAGTAGCACAGCGATTCGCAAAAAGGCAGATGCACGTAGATGGACAGCGGCCGCGCCAGCGCCGCAGCCGCCGGCCCCTGGCGGCGCTGCTCGAGCGCGCGCACGTAGTCATCCATGCCGAACGCCTCCACGAAACGGTCTGCCGTGGGATAGGAGGTATAGCGCGGGCCGGAGACGTCAAAGCGCCTGATCAGCTCCGGGGTGATGGCTTGCATCGCGGAAAATCCTTTTTTTCTTGCCTGAACGCCGTGCAAAACGGCAAGCGGCTACTGTGCCTTGATGCCGTTTTCCGCGCCTTGACTGCGGTCAATCCGCTCCAGCGCCGTACCGCTTTTGGCAAAAGGGTGAAAAAAGACGCGAAAAGAGTGAAAAAAGCCCGCCATAAAATCGCGCGCTTTCAGGATTCGACCGCCGCGTGGCGGTTTGCTGTTGTCCCACATGCCGCCGCCCACTTACAAAGTCGCCTGCTCCAACTGCAATTTGCGCGAACTGTGTTTGCCCAGCGGCTTGTCAGAGGCTGAAGCGCGCAAGCTCGACGAGCTGGTGGCCACGCGCCGCAAGGTCAAGCGCGGCGCAGCGCTGTTCAACAACGGCGCGCCCTTCACGGCGCTCTACGCCATACGCACCGGCTTCTTCAAAACCTGCATCCTCACTGAAGACGGACGCAACCAGGTCACTGGCTTTCAGATGGCAGGCGAAATCATCGGGCTGGACGGCATCGTGGGCGACCGCCACACCTGCGACGCCATTGCGCTGGAAGACGCCGAAGTCTGCGTCATGCCCTTTGACCGCATTGAGGCGCTCTCGCGCGAAGTGCCAGCCTTGCAATCGCACGTGCACAAAATCCTCAGCCGCGAAATCGTGCGCGAACACGGCGTGATGCTGCTGCTGGGCAGCATGCGCGCCGAAGAGCGCCTGGCCACCTTCCTGCTCAACTTGGTGCAGCGCCTGCACGCGCGGGGCTTTTCGCAAAGCGAGCTGGTGCTGCGCATGACGCGTGAGGAAATCGGCAGCTACCTGGGCCTGAAGCTGGAAACCGTCAGCCGCACTTTCTCGCGCTTCGTGGAAGAGGGGCTGGTGCAAGTCAAGCAGCGCCACGTGCGCATCCTCAACACGGCGGGTCTGCGCAGCATCGTCAATGCATCAGCCTGCCGGTGAGGCAGGCTGCGGCCGCCCTGAGAAAAGAGCGAGTCCGGATGGCTTGGCAAGGCATGCCCCGTTCGATAGTCACTGAAAGTGGCTATCAGAAAAAAAGATAAATGAGTGATTAGCCATCACGGCCGAAAAGTGCAGGCCCATGCGGTCGCCTACAGCGGCTGGGTGCCGCCTGCATAGCTGATGGCAAAGCCGCGCTTGCGGTAGAAGGCGGCGTAGGTATAGATCTCGCAGGACTCGGGCCCCGTCTTGCGGTAGTAAAGAGGCCAGCGGATTTTTCCTTCGATGCGGTATGTTTTCCCTGCGTACACGCTGCCGTCACTGATATTGGGGATGGATTCAGGAAAGGGGCCTGTGCGCGCCCACAGCATTTCGGTAAGAGGCACGAATTGCGCGTCTATTTCCCGCTGCGAGAGATGGATGAAATGCCGGGCGCACAACACCAGTGCCACGCTGATCCAGCACACGGCGGCAATCTCCGTCAGCCGCCGCTCGCGTATCGGGATGTAAATGCCTGCGAAAATGGCCCCTAACGACAGCCATCCCGTCACGACCAGCCAGGTGGCCACCAGCGGTCCGTCCGCCACCCATTCCGTATCCGTGTAGCGGGGAATCCAGGCCCAGCCTATGAACGCGACAGCCAGTCCCAGTGTTTTCAGGAATTTGCGCCATGACATACCGTGCAGACCCTCGTGCGAAACATGATTTGAAGAGTAACCCGAGTCGCAGCTCAAAACGCGCTTCCAGCCTCAGCGACGATGAAAAAACACCGCCTGTGCTGGCTTTGCTGCTGACGGGCGGCATTCTGATTTTGATGGCCATTGGCTATTCCTTCTGGATTCAACAGAAGGCAGAGACGGCAGAAGGCCCGGAAATTTTCTGGCACACGCCGCATGACGATGAGTTTTTCAAGAAACTGGAATTCAAGGATCTTGGGGAACGTGTCGTTTTCACTTCGCCCAGCTTTCCGGAAGGCATATCGATTGACCGCGTGGAGCTTGCCTTTGCGGATGAAGTCAGTTTTTACGGAATGCCGGCGGTGGACGTGAAAAAACGGACAGGTTCTTTTCCCGGCCTCAGGCTGTCATGGCCAGCCGAGCAGGATTTTCCGGGCGAGCGTGTGGAAAACACCTGCGGTTTGCAACATGGCAGCTCCCTCGTGGAGGTTTTGCAACCCGTTTGTTTGCACGCGGACTACTCAGTTTACGAAGGCAACAGCGATGACGCAGTCGTGGAAGCCATCTACACGGGCGGCCGCACGACGCTAGGCATACGCAAAGACAGGGACGAGCAAGGCGAAGCCTACCGCGTGGCCAGTCATTTTTATCAATGGGGCCGTTTCGTTACTGCTGAAATCAGGGGGCAGCGGCAGTGGCTGGGCTGGATTTGCAATCCGAATATCCTGAAGAAACTGAACCGGGAACACGGCATCCCTGATGATGGAGAAGGCGTGGCAATCTTGGATGCAGGCAATGCGCATTGCATGTCGCCGCCAGGCTTTTGGCAAAACCTTTTTTCCGACCGGAACCATACGCAATACCATGACGTGGTATTCCATTGCAGGGATTCCATGAGAAACCGCTCATATTTAAACTGCATGGCCAGCTTTCTGTTCGGCGGCGAAGTGCTGACAGTTTATTTCCCTTCTGAATATCGCGGCGGCCGGATTCAGATAGGCGGTCGTTCCAATGCTGCAGTCTATTACCGTCCGCGTATTGTGGAATCGGCATGGAAACGCTTGCAGCAAATGCAGCAGGAAGGCGCTTCTTCTGAACTGGCGGCGCAGGGCACGCAACGGCGTTTGCAATGGAGCCAGCGCCACTGCCAGCTCATGATGGAGAGCGTTGGGGCATTGCCACGCCAGCAATATCAACCCATTGAAAACGTGGAGTCCCGCTGCCAGCGCACCCGCCAGCGCCTGATAGCCGCCTGGTACAACGCGGCGGGCGACCAGGCCGCGCGCGAGCATTACAAAAGCCAGGTGCAGGAGCTGGATTCGCAATTGGCGGTGCTGATACAGGCTTCAGAACATTGAGAGAGACCGTTGCGGCTTCATCCGCCAACAGGCGGAGCCAGACGGCGGGCGTCTTATTTGTCTGGGCGAGATTCATTTAGGCATTGCACAAGGCCTGCCCGATCAAGCTCAACAAGCTGCTGAGCGACAACGACAAACAGTTCACCGACCGGCTGTGCCAAGCGCTGGGCATGGCGCATCGGCTCATCAAAGGTCAGTGTTCAAGAGCGAAACGCCGATGCAGGCCATGAAACACTGGCTTCAGACGCATCCGCATCTGTTCCACAGGCGGCCTACGATCGTCCAAGGTGCGTCAGGTAGGCGCTCACAGTGCGGATCCGATGCGCGCTGCCAGGAATGCTGCTTCCTGCCCAGATAAATCAAAAACAGGAGCAAATTCAAGGGGCTTAAATACCGCTTTGCGCTGGTTCCACTAGGACATGATGCTATTGATAAAGGAGCTAAAAGCGCAGCCTGCACCGTGCTTGTTTCGCCTTTGCGGCGCCAGATTGCGAGTGGGCTTTCAGCGCCCGGCACCACATCCGGCCACCGGGGCTTCGCGGTCGGGCAGCAGGCCGCCTTCGGTGAAGAAGCGCCACTGGCCGTCGCGCAGCACGCGCCATGCGCCGCAGCCTTGGTCTTCAAAGCCGTCAAAGCCAACGGCGTCAGGCATAGGCGTGCCGCTGTCGTCGTAGGCCATATAGCGGGGGCTGTTGGCCGCTTCGTCTTTGCCGCTGGCGTCCAGCCGCAGCATGAAGTGGTTGGCGTTTTGCGCCACGAGCGCGCCTGGCAGCGGCTCGCCCAGCGGCGTGAGGCCATTCTGCGGCGTGTAGCTGTAGCGCAGCGTGCGGCCTGCGGCATCGGTAAAGCGCAGGGGCTGGCCTTCGCGTAGGGCAGGGCAGGGCTTGTCTGCCGCAGCGGGCACGCCGCCCGCCAGCAGGGGTTGCAGCGTGGGCGAGAGGTAGTGGCACGTGCCGCCCGTGCGGTCTTGCAAGGCCAGGTAGCGGCGCTGGCCGTCTTGCGTGCGGGCGTCATGCACATCTTGCGCGGCGGGCAGGGTGGTGATGGGGCGGCCATCGGGCAGGAAAAATTCGATGAGGCCGCTTTCTTCCTCACCGCTTCCGGCGGGGCGCTGGGCCAGCAGCAGCCAGATTTTTTGCGGTTGCCCGCTTTCAGGCAGTGCTCCCACGGCGGCGTAGCGCATGGGTACGGTCTCGCGCAGGGTTGCCAGCGCCAACAGGCCGACTGCGCCTTGCATGTTGGCCACCGGTTGCAGGCCTGACGCCGCAGGCACGGGGTGGCTGCGTGCCAGGCCGCTTTCAGCCGGTGCGGCCAGCCAGGCGCTGCGGGCCACCACGCGGCCTTGCTGCACGCGCATGAAAACCGTGCCCCGCCGGGCGTCACCCAGCGCCAGCGTGAGCGCGGCGGGCGGCTGCCCCTGCCCGGCATAGCGGCCGTTTTGCCAGACGCTGGCGGGCAAAGCCGGCAGTGCAATGCGCAACGGCTGGCTGTAAGACTCGCCCAGCAAATCCTGCCCATGCGGACTGAACAGGCGGCGCTGGCCGTCCCGCACGGCCTCAAAACCCATTGCCGCGCCGCCCAGCGGCACGGGCGCGATGCTGTCAAACACCCCCGCGCGCGGCGCGGCGCGCAGCACGTAGCGCAGGCAGCCCTGTGCCGTTGGTTCAGCCCGCACGCGGCGGTACCAGCTCAGATCGGCGGCGCTGCCGTTGTGCGAGCGCAGTTCCTTACCCGTGTAGGCATCGGCCGCGCAGGGTGCAAGCTCCTGCGCGGGCGCTTGCGCCTGGGCCTGAGCGGCGCAAAGCAGGGGAGCCAGTAGCAATAGGGAGCGAAGAGAAATGGGCATGACGCAAAAAGAGCGCTGAATGACGCGAACGAGCATACCCGCATCAAGATAAGCGCCAATGTCGTGCAAACCACAGTCAAAAAGCCATGAATCGCGAAAAACGCAATTGACACGAGCGTCTGTGCTTATTGCCGCACTTTTTGTTTTGGAAAAACGGGAATGGATCCGCGCCCAGAATCAAAAAAGTGGATTGCCGTGCGGCCAGAAATTTTGAAAACAATTTCTCCGCGCAAATTTCTCCGTACGAAACAAATGGCATCACCCGCGCCGCAGTGCGGCACCAGTTCTCGCAGGCAAAGACATGCGGAACTCAAGCGGCGGCCCACGCTTGCCGTCTGTCTCTGTTTTCGTTTTCTCGTATCAGAACGAGAGCGAATTTGAAGGGCAGAAATGCCTTCTTGCGCTGATTGCTCCAGGATATCCAGCTATGAATAAAGGAGCGAAATACGGCGCGAAACGAAATGCGAGGTCATGAGGCGAGGATTGGATGTCTCGCAGCCGGAGCGCCATGTGGCCCAGCGTTGCTTGGGCGTATTGAAAACAGAAGCGAATCTGTGATGAGACAAAAACTTCGTTCGCCCCCGTTCCAGCAAGAGCTTGTTCAAAGTCCGACCGTGGGATTGGAAAGTGCGGCCTCGGGCGCTTTTGGAGCTTGCCGATCTTCAGCAAGCTGCAAGGCTTGCTTGCAGCCCATTCCGATTTGCTCTTTCACCCTTCATGGCCAGATCATGAACAGGTTCTTGACACCAGCTTGCAGTTCATCCCCTTGGCTTTCCAGGCCCTCATGAGCAGAAGGCGCTGAACGGGCTTTCAGAACTCGTAGCTGGCCTTGAGCATGACGGCGCGCGGCGAGCCGGGCATGGCGTCGGAGCGCCAGTATTTTTTGTTGGTCACGTTTTGCAGGGCCAGGGTGAAGTTCCAGGGCGCGGCGCTGTAGCCGACCAGCGCGTCCAGCCGGGTGAAGGCGGGCAGGCCGTGTTCTTTGTTGCTGATGTAGTAGTAGCGCTTGCCGATGTGCGTCAGGCCCGCTTCGGCGAACCAGGGGCGCGGGGCGTAGCGCACGAACAAGTTGCCATTGATGCGGGCGGTGTTGGTCAGGTAGCGGCCTTCTTCGGCGCGGTTTTGGCGGTTTTCAACGATCTTGGCGGACATCAGGCCCAGCGAGCCGCGCACGAACCATTGCGGGTGCACGCGGCCCATGACGTTGAGTTCGACGCCGCGCGAGCGCTCTTTGCCGCGCACGGCCCAGCGGGTGAGGTCGTTGGGGTCGGGGCGGTAGCGGATGTTGGTGTGCTCCAGGTTGTAGATGGACAGCGTGGTGCTGAGCTTGCGGTCCAGCCAGTCGCTTTTGACGCCCACTTCAATCTGGCGCGATTGTTCGGGGTCGGTGTTGAAGGTGGCGGGGTTGGCGGTGGCGTCCACGGTCAGGTAGCCGTTGCCGCCGTAAGGGGCGAAGCTGCGGTTCCAGGCGGCATAGACGGTGTGGTCTGCGTTGATGTCCCACACCACGCCGACGTTGGGGCTGAAGGTGCTGCCGTCGTATCCGCTGCTTTGCTTGCGGATGTTGGTGGAGCGGAATTTGTAGCGGTCGTGGCGGCCGCCCACGAGCACTTTCACGTCGGGGCGCAGGCTGATGAGGTCTTGCACGAACAGGCCAGCGGAGTGGGCGCGGTGGTGGTTGTCCAGGGTGGCGGCCGGGCGCGGATTGAGGCGGCCCCAGGTTTCGGGCGCGGCGAAGGGGTTGATGGGCTGGTCACGCCGGGTGCTCAAGAGCGGGTCGCGTTTTTCGCGCGACCAGTCCAGCCCTGCCGTGAGCTTGTGCTCGATGGCGCCGGTGGCAAAGCGGCCGTTGAGCGTGAGGGCGCTGCTGAGGGTTTTGTTGGCCGTTTCCTGCCAGGCGTAGTTCTGGCCCAGCAGGCGCGTGGCGGCGTCGTATGTGCCGCCAAAGTAGTGGTCGAAGTCTTGCGAGGCGCTGCGGTGCGCCAGCTGCCAGCGCAAGTCCCAGCTGCCGTTGATGGCCCAGGCCAGGTCAGAGCGCAGCACGCTCAAGTCGTCTTTGACGAAGTCGCCCGGGCGGGCAAAGCCCCGGCGCCAGGACAGGCCCATTTGCTCATACACGTGGCGTTCGGGGTTGCGGTCGGGCACGCGGCGGGCGCTGTCCCAGGTGTATTGGCCCGTCCATGAAAGCTGGCCCGCGCGCACGGTGACGCTGGGCGAGAGCATGCGGCCGCGCGTGTTCACGGTGGAGCGGAAGGAGTTGGCTTCGCTGGCTTCGCCCGTCAGGCGCACGGCCACGTTCGGGTTGATGACCTGGTTGATATCGACCGTGGCGCTGCGGTTGGCCCAGGAGCCGTAGGCCAGGCCCACGGTGCGCCGCTGCGTGAAGTTGGCGAACTTGCTGACCATGTTGATCACGCCGCCGCCGCTGCTGCGGCCATACAGCACGGAAGAAGGGCCTTTGAGAATTTCCACGCGTTCGATGTTGGCCGTGGAGCGGCGTACCTGGCCGCTTTCGCGGATGCCGTCGCGGTAGATGTCGCTGGCGTCGGCGGAGAAGCCGCGAATCTTGATGCTTTCGCCGCGCATGTCATACGTGGCGTCAATGCCCGCGTTGCCTTCCAGAATGGAGCTGAGGTCGTTGGTGCCGTAGTTCTTGTTTTTCTGGATGTCCAGCACGTCCACGGCCTGCGGCGTTTCCTTGATGGTGAGCTGGTTGCGCGTGACTTCGGCCTGGTCGTAGCCGACATAGCCCTTGGTCACGCTGTTTTCCGATGTGCCCGTGACGTACACCGTGGGCATGGTGGCTTCGTATTCGTCTTCGGCCGGTTCGTTTTCAGTGAGAGCGGCCTGGGCTGCCGCGCGCGCCTTGCGGGCAGGTTCTGCGCGCTGCGCCTGCTGCGCTTGTGCAGAGGCGGCCATCAGCGCCAGCACGGCCAGCGTCACGCCCGAAAGGCGGGAAAAAAGAAGCGAAGAGTTCATATGCATGAGCGAATGAGAGTGATTGAAGTTTTGAATCATATTTTTTCTTGATGTAAATCTGACGTGCAAGGTTATTTTTTGTGTTGCTGGCGTGGCGCGGCGCGGACAGCGCCAGCGGTTGGGTCGATGGCTTGATGGATGGCCTGATTGGCGGCCAGCAGGGCTGCCGTGCGGTCAGCGGCGTACAGGCTCGTTCCTGAAGCGTGCCAGCACGGCTTGCGCCAAGGGTCGAATTCGGATGGCAGATTGCATCAGAAAAAGGAGCGGATTCATGGGGCCAAAAATGCCATTTGTCGCAGTTTCCACCAGGACCTCTTGCTATGGATCGAGGAGCTAATCCAGAGGCGAAATCAGGAGAGAAATGAGCGCGGCCCATTCAGCCCGCTTACCCGGCGCGCATTTCAGGCTGGCTGACCCTCATGGCCAGAACGTGGCCAGGTTCTCAAACGCCTTGGCGGGCCGCGCTGGCCGGGGCGTTGCCGCGCCGGGCGGCGCGGGCCTGCCAGAGCGAGCGAGCAAAGGCGGCCGTGAAGGCCAGGCCCAGCAGCACGGCAATGGTGGGCGCGGGGGCGCTGTCGAGAAAGAAGCTGAGATACACGCCCAGCACGGAGCAGAGCACGGCGGCGGCGCACGAGAGGCACAGCATGCGGCCAAAGGTGCGCGCCAGCAGCAAGGCGGTGGCCCCCGGCACGATGAGCAGGGCGATGGCAAGAATCAGCCCCACGGCTTGCAGCGAGGCCACGACGGTCAGCGAGACGGCGGCCAGCAGGCCGTAGTGCAGCGCGGCGGTGTTCAGGCCGCTGACGCGCGCCTGCACGGGGTCAAAGGCGTGCAGCAGCAGATCGCGCCACTTCAGCGCCAGCGCGGCGGCCACGAGCAGGGCGACGGCGGCGCTTTGCAGCAGCTCGGGCGCGGCCGCGCCAAGCAAGTCGCCCAAAAGAATGTGGTCCAGGTGCACGCTGCTGCGTATCCACGCATGCAGCAGCAGGCCCAGGGCGAACATGCCGGAAAACACCACGCCCATGAGCGTGTCCTGCCGCACGCGGCTGTGCGCGTGCAGGTAGCCGGTGAGCGTGGCGCACAGCAGCCCGGCCACGAAAGCGCCAGCGGCCACGGGCAGGCCGAGCATGTAGGCGATGACCACGCCCGGAAAGACGGCGTGCGAAATGGCGTCGCCCAGCAGCGCGTAGCCCTTGACGACGAGCAGGCACGACAGCAGCGCCGCCGGCACGGCGGCCAGCGCGGCCAGCAGCAGCGCGTGCTGCATGAAGTCGTATTGCAGGGGAGCGAGCAGGAAAGAGAAAGTGGCGGTCATGACGGATGCCGCAGGCGCGGCGCGCGCGGGCTGCTGGCGGTCTTGCCGTGGGCAAAGCCAGTGAAAGAGACAGAAAAAGGGGCAGGCGGCGGGGCTTTTATCGCTCCTTGATTCATAGCATGGCCTCCCCGCCAAATGGGCGCTAAAAGGCTTTTTTGACCCATCGAATTTGCTCCCTTCTTTGATGCGTTTTCATGAGCAGCTGCGGGCTGCCGCCGGCGCATCTGCCTTTGAAGCACTGGCGCGGGCGCGGCGGCGTGCAGCCAGCAGGCCGTGGCGCGGGGCAAAAACAAAAGCCAGGGCAAAAAGCGCGGTTTGCAGCAGCACGATGACGGCGCCGGTGGCCCCATCCAGAAAGTAGCTGGCCCAGGCGCCGATCAAACCGCTGGCAACGCCAATGGCAGTGGCAATGGTGGCCACGCGGCCAAAGCGGTCGCTCAAAAGCCAGGCCGTGGCCCCCGGCGTGATGATGAGGGCGATGACGAGAAAGGCCCCCACGGCCTGCATGGCGGCAATGGTGCAGGCGGCCAGCATGGCGAAAAAGCCCGCCTTGAGCGCCGTCACGTGCAGGCCCACGCTGCGGGCGTGGCTTTCGTCGAAAAACACCGCCAGCCAGTCGCGCCACTTCAGCAGCAGCGCCAAAAAAGTGAGCAGGCTGATGGCCACCAGCTGCGCCAGATCGCCCGGCGTGATGGCCAGCACATTGCCCAGCGCAATGGTCTGGATGCTGATGCCCGCCGGCGCCAGCGAGATGATGAACAGGCCCAGCCCCAGGAAGGTGGAAAACGTCACGCCTATGACCACGTCCTGCTTGAGCCGCGTGCGGCTGTTGATGAGCAGCATCACGCCCGCCGCCAGCGCGCCGGAGAAAAAGGCCCCCAGCGAGTAGGGCAGCCCCAGCAGATACGCGCCCGCCACGCCGGGCACGATGGCGTGCGAAATGGCGTCGCCCATGAGCGACCAGCCGCGCAGCATGAGAAAGCACGAGAGAAAGGCGCACACGCCGCCCGCCAGCGCGGCGGCCAGCATGGCGTGGCGCATGTAGGCGTAGCCCAGCGGCTCGGCCAGCAGGGCGCAGACGGCAGCCAGGCTCATGGCGCGCCCCCTGCGCCCGCATCAGGCTGGCCGCGCACGGATGAGCGCCCGTGCAGCAGCACCAGCGGGCGCTCGTCGTCGGTGACGATGCCCACGCCTTGCGCTTGCGGCAGCTCGAAGTGGCGCAGCACGCCGCCGAAGGCGCGCTCCAGATTGGCGCGGGTGAACACCTCTGCCGTGGGGCCGCAGGCCAGCACCGTGCCCTGAATGAGGGCGGTGCGGTCGCAAAACTCGGGCACGCTGCCCAGGTTGTGCGTGGACACAAGGATGACGCAGCCTTCATCACGCAGCTGGCGCAGCAAATCGATGATGGCGCTTTCGGTCTTCACATCCACGCCGGTGAAAGGCTCGTCCAGCAAGATGACGCGGGCCTGCTGCGCCAGCGCGCGCGCCAGAAACACGCGCTTTTTCTGCCCGCCCGAAAGCTCGCCAATCTGCCGCTCGGCCAGCGCAGACATGTCCACCCGCTCCAGCGCCTGCCGCACGGCGGCGCGGTCGGCCTGGCGCGGCAGGCGCATGAAACCCATGTGGCCGTAGCGGCCCATCATCACCACGTCTTGCACCAGCACGGGAAAGTTCCAGTCCACTTCCTCGCTTTGCGGCACATAGGCCATCAGGCGCTGGCGCATGGCCTGCGCCACGGGCAGCCCCAGCACCTGCACCTGCCCGGCCGAAAGCGGCACAAAGCCCATGACGGCCTTGAACAGCGTGGACTTGCCGCTGCCGTTCACCCCCACCAGCGCGGTGATGCTGCCCGCAGGCGTTTCAAAGCTGGCGTCGCGCAAGGCCGTGTGGCCGTTGGCATAAGTCACGGTCACGCCCCGGGCGCAAATGCCGCTGCTGGCGGTCCTGTTGCTGGCGGCAGGGGCAGCGGCGCTGGCGGCTTGCGTCATGGCTGGCCGCCCTGCTGCTTTTTGAGGCCCTCGGCCAGCCCCTGGGCGATCGTGCGGCTGGTCACGCGCAGCAAATCCAGATACGTGGGCACGGGACCGTCTGCCGTGGTGAGCGAATCCACATACAGCACGCCGCCGTAGTGAATGCCCGTCTCGCGCGCCACCTGCTGCGCGGGCTTGGGCGAAATGGTGCTCTCGCTGAAGATGGCGGGCGCCTTGTGCTGGCGCACCATCTCGATCATGTGGCGCACCTGCTGCGGCGTGCCTTGCTGGTCGGCATTGATGGGCCACAGATACAGCTCCCGAAGGCCAAAGTCGCGCGCCAGATAGCTGAAAGCGCCCTCGCTCGTGGCCAGCCAGCGCGCGCCGGGCGGCAGCTTCTCCAGCTCGGCGCGGATGGGGGCGATGGCCGCCTGAATGCGCTGCTTGTATTGCTCGGCATTGGCGCGGTAGGCATCGGCATGCGCGGGGTCGTGCGCGGCCAGCGCATCGCGGATGTTGTCCACGTAAACCAGCGCGGCGGCGGGCGACATCCACGCATGCGGATTGGGCTTGCCCTCGTAGGGGCCGGCGCCAATGCCGATCGGCTCCACGCCTTGCGACACCACCGCCTGCGGCACGTTTTTCACGCGGCGGAAGAACTTTTCAAACCACGTCTCCAGATTCAGCCCGTTCCACAGCACCAGCTGCGCGCCTTGCGTGCGCGCCAAATCGCCCGGCGTGGGCTGGTATTCGTGAATTTCCGCGCCGGGCCTGGTGATGGACTCCACCTGCGCCGCATCACCCGCCACATTGCGGGCCATGTCGGCAATCACGGTGAACGTGGTCACCACCTTGAATTTGGGCGCTGGCTGCGCCGCCGCTGGCGGCAGCCCAAGAGCAAGGGCCGCCGCAAAAGCCGTCGCGAAAACCCTTGCGCCAGCGGCAGCCAGCGCGGCGCGGCATCTGGCGCGCCAGCGGCGCAGGAAAGCGGAAGGGATGAACATGCGTTTGCCTTTCTTTTGTTTGTGCAGATGAGAACGGATGTCAATTTATCTTAGGCTCAAATGAAATGCCGCCGCTGGCGGCGCCAAGGGCGCACAGCCCTTTTCCTCCGTGGTAAAAGCGCGGCTTCATCACGTTTTTCCGTGCATTTTTTCACTCTTTGAAGGAGTTTTTGATGGCCTGGCTTTCCCGTTTTCAGCCGCAGCTGCTGGCCCTTTTGCGCATCACCGCCGCCTACATGTACTTCTGGCACGGCACGGCCAAATTCTTCGGCTACCCCACGGCGATGGGGCATGTGGAGCTGCTTTCGCTCATGGGCGCAGCGGGCGTGCTGGAAATTGGCGGCGGCCTGCTGCTCATGCTGGGGCTGTTCACGCGGCCCGTGGCCTTTTTGCTTTCCGGCCAGATGGCCGTGGCCTACTTCATGGCCCACAGCCAGCCCAGCATGTGGATGCCGCTGCTCAACAAGGGCGAATCGGCGGCGCTGTTTTGCTTCATCTTCCTGTACCTGGCCGCCGCAGGCGGCGGCGCGCCCTCGCTCGATGGCCTGCTGCGCCGCAAACGGGCTTGAGCTGCTCTTGAGGGCCTGCTCGCAATCGTCCGTGAGCGCGAAAAGCGCAGCCTTAGGGTGCTCTGCGGCGTTGCAAATCCTTGATGGATCACGAGGCCGTCTGCGCCTTGCAATCCATTCTGATCTGTGGCTCCTCGCGGCCAACTCTGGGCAGGTGCTGAAGCGGCCCGGCCCATATCAGCCGTCCGCTGCTGGCCTTGAAGCCCCTAGGCCAGCGGCGGGTTGGCGGCGAAGTAGTTGCGCACGCCCACGAGCAGGGCGTCGGCCAGGCGGCTTTGGTAGGCGGCGGTGCGCAGCTTGCGCTCTTCTTCGGGGTTGCTGATGAAGGCGGTTTCGACCAGCACGCTGGGGATGTCGGGCGCGCGCAGCACGGCAAAGCCGGCGCGCTCCACTTGTTTTTTGTGCAGGTGGCCGACTTTGTCCATTTCGCGCAGCAGGGCATGGCCGAGCTTGAGGCTGTCGGTGATTTGCGCGGCAGTGCTCATGTCCAGCAGGGCGCGTTGCAGGTGGGGGGCGCGGCTGGCGGCGGCAATGTTGATGCCGCCCACGGCGTCGGCCTGGTTTTCTTTTTGCGCAAGCCAGCGCGCGGCGTTGCTGCTGGCGCCGCGCTCGGAGAGGGCAAAGACGCTGCCGCCGCGCGCGCCGGGGTTGGTGAAGGCGTCGGCGTGGATGCTGATGAACAGGTCGGCGCCCACGCTGCGGGCCTTGTGCACGCGGGTGTTCAGGGGCACGAAGTAGTCGGCTTCGCGCGTGAGAAAGGCCCGCAAGGGGTAGCGGCCGGCGGTGCTGGCGTTGAGGCGGTCGCGCAGATACAGGGCGATGGGCAGGACGACGTTTTTCTCGTTCGTGCCCGCCGGGCCGGTGGCGCCGGGGTCTTCGCCGCCGTGGCCGGGGTCGAGCACGATAATCGGCTGGCGGTGATGTTTGCGGTTGGTTGGCGGAGGGGGCGGGGTATCGTCCGGCGTTTTGGTCGTTTTCGGCGGCTTCGATACTTCGGGGGGCGGCTGTACCGGCGGGGTGCCGCTGCCTGTGCCCTGGTTGCTGATTTTGCCTTTCGAGTAGTCTTCCAACAGTGCCATCAGCGGGTCATTGGCATCTTGGGCGTGCATCGGGTAGAGGTCGGCCACTAGGCGGTGTTTGAAGTTGGCCACGGGCGCGAGGGTGAAAAGCTGCGGATTGACGTCGGTTTTCAGGTCGATGACGATGCGTACGGTGTCGGCGGTGTTTTGACCGACGCGGATGATGCCGATATAGGGGTCGCTGCGTTGGACTTTGCTGTTGATGCTCTGCAAAACTTCATTAAGCTGTACGCCTTTGAGGTCGAGTACGAGGCGGCGCGGGTTGTCGAGGGTGAAGTAGTTGTATTGCAGCTTTTCCGTCGATTCCAGCGTGATGCGGCTGTAGGCGTTGGCCGGCCAGATACGGACGGCGACAAACTGCGGGGCGGCTTTGGCAAAAGCGGCCGGTGTAACGGTAAACAGCAGGCCTGCGGCGGCGCTGCGGACTATTTGGCGGCGGGTAAATTTTTTATCCATGCTTCTAAACTTCTTTGGCCGTTTTCGGTTTGTGCGGATAGGGCGGCATTGCGGCCGTTGGCGCAATGCGTCAGGGTGAGTGTCAGGTCGGCGGGCGGAGTGAAGTTTCCGCCTTTTTGCGGCCACTCTATTAAGCAGACGGTGTTGCCGCCGGTCAAATCGTCCAGACCCGCGTCTTCCCATTCCTCCGGCGCGGAGAAGCGGTAGAGGTCGAAGTGGTGCAGGGTAAAGCGGAGCAGGGGGTAGGATTCGACGATGGCGTAGGTGGGGCTTTTGACCGCTCCTTCAAAACCGAGCGCGCGCAGCAGGTTGCGGGTGAAGG
>ERZ773070.249-NODE-249-length-41211-cov-5.786641_pt1 | contig 41211 bp, 28 predicted proteins | sample MGYA00580618_ERZ773070 | MGnify/ENA primary metagenome ERZ773070 (study PRJEB29015, sample SAMEA2738023) | human oral metagenome | biome: human oral; feature: human-associated habitat; material: dental | place: China | collected 2019 ...
AATATTATATTCTAGATTATATATCTAGTATATATAATATATTAATATATATAATATATGGACAAAACAGGAAATAAAATAGCTATGGGATTAGATGTTTCAACATCAACCATAGGTGTGTGTATTGTACTTGATGATGGTTCTGATTATGGAAAGATTTTAGAACTTACTCATATTAGCCCTAAAATTTCAAGTAAAATCAAAGGTATTGAATCATTATTTATCAAGAAAAAAATTTTTGAAGAATTTATTGTTAAATTTAAAGAATTTGGTATTGATGAAGTTGTTATTGAAGAACCTCTATTGAGAAGTAATAACGTTAATACTGTCGGTACGCTGTTACGCTTCAATGGAATGATTTCAGACTGTGTATACAACATCTTGGGTATAGTACCACACTATATTTCTTCTTATGATGCAAGAAAGTATTCTTTCCCAACGCTTATGAGTATTAGAAAGTATGGAAAAGATGAAAAACAATATGATTATAAAAAAATAAAAAAAGAAATCCAACAGTGTAAGATGGTCCTTTTTGGTGATTATCCATGGACTATTGATAAGAAAACAGTTATTCAAGGGAATGTATCTGAACTTTTCCCAGATGTACCTTGGATTTACAATAGAAAGGGAGAATTAAAGAAAGAAAACTTTGATGCATCCGATGCTTACGTAGCTTGTCTTGGTTATTTAAATAAAGAGAAATACGGAGAATTGGATATGAGGGTTGAAAATATCCAAGAAATAGATAAGGGTATTAAATATGATGTAGTCTATTGGAATAAACGTTTATCAAGAATTACATATTGCGAAAAAAAATAAAAGAGAACATTTTATGTTCTCTTTTTTAATTAATAGTGATATATCTCTTTTGTTAATTCATCGTTATGTTCATCTGTTTTTAAGAATTGTTTAACAGATTCTTTTTCTTTATTATTCTCAAAATTTGATTTATTATTATAATCTTTATCGCCAGCTATTGCACTATTGATTTTAGTTATATCATAATAAGCTCCTACAGCGTAATGACCGTTAGCACCATATGCTACAGTTTCCTCATCAAGATTTTGAATCATAGCACGATATAAATCATTTTCTTTGTAAATTCTCTCACCCATGTTAATTTTGAATTTTAACAATAAATAGTATCTCAAATTTGTTTCTTCAACTAAAATATTGTATTTTTGTACCAAAAAAAATATATGCTACCAGAATTATACGATATATATCATATTCTTTCATCTTTCCTCGGAGAGTGTAAAAATGGGTTTGATGGAGATAACATGCAATTACAATTCCCCTGTCCTCGATGTGTAGAGAGAGATGGTAATGGAGAGGTTGCAAAACATAATTTAGAGGTTAATCTTCAAAAACAAGTCTTTCAATGTTGGAAGTGCGCTTCTCAGGATGAAGATATGAAAGGTTCTATCGTAAAGCTGATAAAGTTATATGGAAACGAAGTTATCTTGAAAGATTATAAGCGTGCTATAAATTCTCTTAGAGAGAGCCGTATGTATCGTTTGAATTACAATGATGACGATTTCAATATAAAAGATAAATCAGATGAAAATAAAGAATTATCATTGCCATCAACATTTCGTCCTCTAATAAAAGATGAGTGGTGTCCTCCTGCAGTTATTGAATATCTTTCAAAAAGAAATATTAAATGGGATATAATTGAAAAATATCATATCGGGTTTAGCCAATATGAAAAAGATAATTGGCGTATGAGTAATCGGATTATTATACCATCTTATGATAAGTATGGGGAGTTGAATTACTGGACGGGACGTGATTACACAAATAAACCTAATAAACAAAAATATTATAATCCTAAAGTCGATAGAAAAAGTATTATATTCAATGAGGAACTTATTCAATGGGATGCTGATATAACACTTGTTGAAGGTCCGTTTGACCATATAGTAGTACCAAATTCCATTCCTTTACTTGGAAAGGCATTAAATGAAAACTTTGATTTGTACTGGGAGATAATTAAACACACTAAAGGTAATATAAATATATTCCTTGATGGAGATGCATTTGAAACAGTTCAAAAACTTTACTCTACTCTTAATCACGGACGATTATACAATAAAATACGTTATATACCAACTCAAGGTATTTATGACCCATCTTTGATTTATCAGTTGGGTGGAGAGAAAGCAATTATACAATACTTAAGGGCAGCTACCAAATTAAGAGAGAATATATGAAAAATGAGAGCGATTGCTCTCATTTTTTTTTACACAATTTGAATTGTTATTTTTTCTCCATTAGAACTTGCTTTCTTAAGTATCGGGTAAAGTTTCTCAAATGCTTTTTTGCTTTCTATCACTTTTCCAACAACTTTATTATAGCCAACTATAATACAACCATATGAATCATTCTCATTATTACCTGTGTGTATTAAAACACCATCAAACCCAGGTACATTTAACAGTCGTGGAACTTTACCGCCACATAATGCTTTAAAATATGGTTTCTGACCGAATTTGGTACTAACAACATTAAGTGTTACATCATAAGTACCTGACGGTATAGCTGTCTGACCATAAACTTTCTTTTTCTTTATATCACTTAATGGTGTATTCTGTGTTAAACCTCTATCTTTATCTTCAATTGTATCGCATACATAAACATCATCAACATACAATTTTCCAATTGTATACTTTTCCTTTTTACCTACTCTTTTTACTAAAATCTTCATTGTATTTTTTTATAATAAATACTAAATTATTTGTTTAATAAATATTTTTTTTGTATTTTTGCCAAAATTAAAAACGTATATAGTATGATTAAATGTGTTATTCACACCGCAGATATTCACATACGCAATGTGATGCGCCATGAAGAATATTCTGAACAACTTATGAGATTCATTGAGAAAAGTAAAGAAATAGCTTCTAATTACGATAAAGATGAAGTTAGAATTGTAATAGCTGGTGATTTGGTACATCAGAAAAATAACATCAGTAATGAGTTGTTTAGTTTTACAAGTACATTCATTAGAGCACTTGAAGAAATTGCTAAAGTTATTGTTATAAGCGGTAATCACGACTTAGTTGTTAATAACATTAATAGAGAAGACACTATGTCCGCTTTATTTACCACAGCATGTTTCCAAAATACTATTTTTCTTGATAGAGAATTAGATTATTGTAGTGGGGTATATAAAGATGATAATATCTTATGGGCATTATATTCTATATATTCCGATTATTCAAAACCTGAAATACCCAAAGATGTTAAAGATTTAAAGGTTATTGGTTTGTACCACGGAACTGTAGTTGGCAGTCAAACTAATAGTGGTAGAATTATGGAAATCGGAAACGATGGTGATATTTTCTCTACATGCGATGCTGTAATGGCTGGACATATCCATATGAGGCAAGTTTTAAAGAGGAAGAATACTGAAATTGTCTACCCTGGTTCATTAATACAACAGGACTACGGAGAAACAATCAGTAAGCATGGATTTGCTGTATGGGACATAGAGAATATGACACATAAGTTTGTTAATGTTGATACAGATTATGGTTTCTATAAAATAGAAATTAATAATATACAAGATTTGGATGAAGACAAAGAAACACTGGTTAACCAATAACCAGTGTTTCTTTATTTATGTTATTATCGCTAAATACAACTTCAAGAATAGTTCCTGCAGATATCATCTGTTCCATATATGGTATTACTGCTTCTTTTAGATATTTAATTTCACATAGTCCTTCTCTTGTATACCAATCACTATGTAAATGGAAACGAATTAAAAGACGTTTGTTATTAACAATCTGATTAGTTACACTATCTCCATCAAAACCAATAGATGAAATAGAAGTTACTTTTTTACTCTTATATGTTTCATCAATAGTCCCTCTTTCTCCATTTAATATTTGATTAAGAGCGTATGATTCAATAAGATTCGTACCATGACGTTTAACGTTATTTTTAATAACATTCTGGTCATCTGTATATATGTGATAATGCCCATCAGGTGATAAGTAATTACCGAAGTAATGTATCTTTTTGTCGGCAAATAAATACTTATCGTAATTCACTACGCTATCGTTACTATCAACGAGTCCTGTAAAGCCGATAGGGTAAACATTAGTTGCAATATCATTCAATCCGTCACGATAACATCTATCATCAAATAAATTGTTTTCATAAGCATATTTAAATAAATTCTTGAAATATTTAAAGTACTCGTGTCCACAATCATATTTCATATTACCACAATGAGGATTATTACCTTTAAAATAATCTGTTATTGCATTAAGTACAAAATATTCAGCATCACCAGTTGTTAATCTCCTCCAACCAGAAGACCATGCTTGGTTTGTTTTGTCGTATGCTGTTATTGTTCTTGAATTTTCTGGTAAATCTAATTTGAAATAGTTTGTTAACTTATTATTCGCTTCTGTATTATCTTGCAATAGAGAGAAAGTTACAACGTTATTCACGTTTCCTTGTAACAAAATAAACTCATCTTTGTTTTTATCTGAAGTATTAATATAACATTTAATAGTTTCACCATCCTGCATGTCATATAGGTTATATGATATTTGCTGTAAATTTGAATTATAAGTTACAACGTAATCTCTTATAGTGTTATCACCTACTTTTATTGTACCTTGATTAACAGTGAACAAAACATAGTGATATTCATCTTCTTTTATTTTTTCACTATATACTTCATTTACATAACCATTTATGATAGCATAATTTCCACTAATATTCTTAACGTAATATACATCACCGCTTTCAAGTTTATCTTGATGAATGTTTACAAGTTCTTGAATACTATCTACAGATTTAATCGTTCTCAACGTTTCATAGTACGTTTTTAAACCCTCTGTGTTATTGGAATATATATTATCATCTTTATCCATTAAGAAACTAAATGGTTCAGAATTAAAAGTTTCTATACGGCTGCTTAACCAACCGCCATTCATTTGGAAGTAAAAATCTCCATCCATAGGTTCATTTTTACTAAAATATGGATAAAGTTTTCTTTTTAGTACTGGTTTGCCATCAGAATTAACATATGCTTCTTTGATTTTAGATGTCACGCCACCGCCACGTTTAAGGTAAGTTTTTGTACCATTCTCTTCTTCTACGTCTAAATAACTAACAGGTAGACCTTGGTAAGGTACATAATCAGAAATACCTGTGGAATGTGTATTAGTAGTATATTGATTATAATCTATGATTTTAGTAGAATTATACCAATCTATTTTATACATTTTGTTTACATCATCCCACTCTTCTTCTATAGGGTGAGCAAATGAAGTATATTCTTCTATTTCGTAGTCATACGGAACTAAACTATTCATTCTTTCACGCCCTGTTTTTCCACTACAACGTTCTCCATTTTCAAATAAGAGAGTTTTATCGTACCAGTTCTTACTTCTTAATCCAAATAGGCTTAATAACATTTCAACACCTTGAACCGTACCCTTATGTCGTAAGATATGTTTAGAATTTATTTTCAAGCGACGCATGAACTTGTTATTAAGTTCATCCATTGAGTATTTTCTATCATCTCTATAATCTCTAATAAAAGCATCTCTATGGATATTATTAGGATTCTTACAATCTCTTACCCAACCATCTTTTGTACACAACAATGCATATCCATTCTTAGTAGAATTTTTATAACCACCATAAGCATTTACTAAAAGTTCTTCGTCATGACTAAAAACTCTTTCTATAGGAACATTGTTATTAGAATGATTAAACTTTTCAGCTGATTCGTTATTAGTAGTTGATGGCAATAAAGTCTTTTTACCGTTCTTTATTTCGTATTCTGACAGCTTAAATGGCTTTATACTATTAACATCCCACCCATCCAATTCTAACACGTCAGAGAGGAAATAATCGGGTATATTTGAAATCTGGTCATAGGTTACAGAATTTATATTATGTATAGAATCAATATATGATTTTATTTCATCGAACTCTCTTGATATAATTCTGAGAACTTTAGATAATTTATCACCATTTCTATTTTCGTTATCTTCTGTATCTGAAGAACGTGACCAGTCAAAGTTCTTAATTGCTTCGTGAGTCATTGAACGGTATAAGTTATCACAAAAACGCTCGTCATAGAATGCAGCAATATCGGCTAAACGAGATGTATAATCATCATATAAGGATGTCATACCAATGATGTTATACCCACCGTAAGTCGTCGGAAAAGTAAATGATTCTATCTCAGTATAATATCCAAAGTCATTTTCTTTAATTATCTGAAAAGAAGCTGTATACTTTGGTGTACTATTAGGATTTATGAGAATTTTCTCAAAAGAATCGCATTCGTTATAAAACTTGTTAAACCACTTTTTCTTTGGACGTATATGATATTCATTTTCCGCCATTAATAAAAAGTTTTCTTTATCAAGCATATAGTAAATTTCATCGTTATTTCCTAAATATACTTGCACGGTTAATTTAATGCCTCCTTCAAATGTTATAACAACATCTCCTAATTTATCACCAGGACATGCACCTACTATTGACTCTTCAGTAATTTCACTTACTACAGAATCAATTTCTTTTGTAGAATTGTAATCACCTATTACTAATTCGTAATTAGAAGCACCACCATTACAAAAATATTTCAGAGGATTTTGTAACTCATCATTACTAACATATGTAGAATGTATATTAATATTGAAAGGGTTATCGAGTAAGAACAATCCCTCTCCATCGTACAACGGTGTTGCACCAATTATTTCTTTATATTCACAATTTGCATCAATAACTTCTTTAGGATTTGGTTCACCATTATCATCGTAATCATACTCAGTTAATCTTGTCTTACTGAATGAATTTGTATGATAAGTTTTATTATACTCTGGACTTTTAGGGTCAGTATCAAGTATTTCCAAATCGTATTCAACTTGATTGTTGTAATTAACAGCAAGTTTTTCACCTATTTTAAGTTGTAAAGGAGAACCATCATTCTGTACATTTTCGTCATGATAATTCACTTTAATACCTACAATAGGTGCTTCATCGTTAGTATATCCTTTTCTACTTGGTGCAAATAACTCACCAGGAAAACGTTTTAATATATCAATTAATGATGTACGTATCAATTCTGAACAAGAGCCATAATAAGCAAATTCTCTTAAATCATAGAAATCTTGTTTTAAAACTATCTTATTCTCTGGAGAAGATTCTACATGAGGATTATTAACTATCTTATTAAGATTATTTAATGTCCATATTTCCCCATCTGAATTACTAACCCATTTACCATTTTCTACAGTACGTGTAGTTGTGTTATCATCATTAACAGTAATAATAAAGTTACCACTCTTATAAATGGGCGTTTGACCTTTAGCGAATTGATTTAATCCGCCTATAGTTGTTATGTCTCTTTCATTCACGACACCATCATTTATCAATTGGTGCCGTGTTTTCAAAACGTAATTAGAGTGACTTTTAATAAATCCCATCTTTAAGATATTTTATCGGTTATTGTTTGAGTGAAATCAATATTATTTTCTCTTTTATGTTTAACTTCATAAACAGGTTTACCTGTATATTGGTCTTTGAGAGTGAAATGTTCTGCTTGATGATATATCTCGTTATTTTGATTAAATGTTGATACAAGTCCATTATCAAGGTCTCTTAATTGAGAGTTCTCTATCATCATAGAAATTGTGTCCATATCATGTTCAACCATTTCAATCTCTAACGCAATAGGTTCAAAAAACGTATTTACCAATATAATCTCTTGAGTTGGCTTTCCTATAAAAGGTGTAGCATTTGACTTGAAACTTGGTGCACTTGATGGTGATAATGTTAAAAATACGAGGCTTGAACTTTCATTATAACGATAAGAGTAGCTTTTATCACTGGATGTATTAGGAACTTGTACAAGCGGTTCACATTTATTATTAGAAGTGATTATACGATACTCATTACGTCTTTCATTAGAATCATCCATAAAGATGACACGATATCCAACAAGACTATTATTAGATACCGCTTTTTGACGGATGCTTTCGTTAAGTTTAGCCGAATCTAACACAATTCCTCTTACATTAGGAAAAGCGGAAAGAGAACCAACATCGGTAATAATCGCCTTTATTTCTTTAGGTTTAATATAAACGGTATAGAAACCTTTTCTTCCAAATTCAGATAACGGTAAATGAATATTGTACATTCCTTCTACAACATCGTCTTGTTCTCCATCATTCATTTCTCTTACTGCTGGTTTTAAAATAGAAGAATCTAATTTAATAAATTTTCTATTTTCAAAATCATCATAAGCACGTGATGGATGAAAAGTGTAATAAATATCTACCATATTAGATATTTCATCACTTTTAAATTGCATTGGTATTGTTAAACCATAAGTTCCTATTGCCATTGTATATATTTTAACTATCTATTATATGAAAGAAGCCATTTGAATAATTTTCTAAAGCTTCAAAAGAAGAAACTTCTCCTAATTTAATATGCTTATCAAAAGCATAATTTATTCCTCTATCTATATAAATATTACTTTTTGTACTTTGCGGTGCTGCACTTCCAAAACGATATTCTTCTCTAAAAAGAGGTAGAACGACAGCATCATTATAAGTGTCCATATCTACGTATGTCATCACTCGTCCCATTCTCGCATTGGGTAATGAGAATTGTGCTTTTGGACTTGACCATTCTCTACCATATAAATCAGACTTATTAAGTTCCTCTTTACGTACTATGTCATAATACCACACTAAAATCTTAGTTGTCGTAGATGTATTGAAAAACTCTTGCTTCTTGACAAATTCTACAGTTTCTTTAAATGTTACTCCGTCTGAATAATTTTCTGGTATCACATACGTTCCATTATCTATCATTAATGTTGCATTTATATGATATGTTATATCACACATGATATGTTTATCATCATTTAACTCTCCGACTTCTTCCAATACTTTATTTATAGCATTTATACTTTGCTTGTCAGTGTATTTATCACTTATTATTTTTCCACTATTATCAGTACAATAGAATACCATATTTGATATTATATTACCATTGAACATCTTATCGGCAAATTCATATTTCTCACCTTTAAGGACTGTCAAATTTGTTACATTATTGATATTGTAATATGGTGTTAACACTGTTCCTTCTACAGGTTGTGCATAAAGTGGGTTTGTTCCATTATTATCATTAATTTCCTCACCATTACTCCATTTAGTTTCCTTTAGTGGATTCAAACCATGCATTTCATTTCCTATATCATCATAGTATAATACAGACGGTTTCAATAAGTCTATTTTAGAATCGGTATAACCCGTAATATAGCCAGCATCTTCTAACTCATATGTATGAACAATATTCAAACCATTCTCCAAAATTAAAATGTCTTTACATGATATTTTGTCTTTTATCAATTCTTTAGATTCTTGAATATTCTGGGTAAACCCATTATCAATATCTCCATTTAAACCATTTTGAATTGTATATATTTTTCCATCCTTAACAAATAAATCTATGCCATTCAAAGTAGTGTGTGCATCAAATAAAGGGTATGTATATGATATGTTAGCATCTTTGACTTTAACTTCATTATTATCAACAATAATGTATTCTCCATTATAGTTAATAAGCTTACCCTCATTTATTGTATTACCACTAATTTCTCCATTTTTAGCAAAAGTATCTGACCCACCTATTTTTACATATTCAGTACCAGTTCCTCTATATTTTTCAACTAAGAAAACTTTATTTCTTATTAATGAATTATTTGTAGTTTCCATCTTTACATATCTTGATGAAAAAACTGGATAAATAATATTATTAATACAAACGCACTCCTTTGATGAATAAGGTACAAATTCTGTATTTAGGCGGTCTGCTAATAATTTTGTTTCATCTATTTTTGTTGAGGTTATTTTCTTATATTCCCCTTTATAGTCTTTTATAAGATAAGTGTTTTCAAAATGGAAATCTTTACTATTAGCTTCTATATAATAATCTGTATAATTAATCCATTGTATATCATTATTTGCCGTTATATAATTGTTGCTTTTTTCATCCCATAAATTAACATTATCATTACCCCATACACGTTCTAAATATTTTTCATCAAATTTAAAACCATATAGTGCATTTTTTCCTTTCTTTTCCCTTGCTGTGTTTTGTGTATATTCTTTAATCTTATTATTTGGATTAAGTATATAAGGTATACCATCACGTATGACAACTGTACCATGTTTTGTGTCGTTCTGTGTATTTCTATAATCTACTCCAGCAACCCAATCATTAGAAAAAATAGACATTTCTCCCATATTTTCAATACTTTGTAGTATTGGAATTGAATGTATTGAAATAGGCGAAAGATTAGGGTATAATTCATACAACTGTGCTAACTTTTCAGCTTTATCATTTGCTATATTTACCCACTCCTGAAGAAGTGTAGCTACATTATTACCGCCTCTCTTAAAATACTCTTCGCAATCGCAACAGTTTGAACTATCCACACATTCTTCATGTGAAGTATAATCACCATATAATCTTCTTTTTGAAGAAAACCATTGATTCCATTTGATAGCATCGCCAAACCAAAGGAATGATGTATTCCAAAAATCTTTAAATTCAGTTGGGATATAGAATTGAAGAAAGAAGTTTTCTTTTAAATATTTAAAAAGTCCGTCATCTACAGCTACTTTTGATATATTCAATTCTTCTTTGTTATAACCATGTATTAAATTATTATCTTTAAGAACTACTTTTCCAGCATGGCTAACGAAGAATTTATCCATTTCTTCATATGTACTTCTTTTATTACCATAAAGTAATTTATCAGAATACTTTCCGCTAACCTCTGAATCGTAATATTCTACAGCTGACTTATAAGCATGACCACATGAACCATGATTATTCAATAAGTCATAATATTTAGTAAAGAAGAAAAACCAATCATCTAAACGACGATAAGAAACCATACAATCAAATTTGAAAGTTATATTATTTTCTGTTACACTTACATCTGGATTTTTCTTGAAAAAGTCAGCTAATCTAACATTCATAGGTATCATACCATAATTGTTAGATTTCTGATAATTTCTTGCTGCAATAGCATCTTTAGTGAATACATGATATATACCATTTTTATCAAATGCAGGTATTATACCAGGTATTCGTGATGTAAATGTTTCCAAAGAAACGGTTGTATGTAATTTTTTCATTTCCTCTAATCCTCGTTCTTAATTTTCATTTCAAAAAGATTAAACTGTAATTTGTCACCTTTACTTTTAATTACTTCTGGTGATATATAGTTAGTATCTACATAATAAGAATAACGTTTATTTATATTGTCATAAACTGCGGTTAATGGAATGTATGTTTGCTTATAAACATCCTTTAAAGATACACCGCTCTTTAGTTCATTTAAATCATTTCCATTGTTTAACCGTAATACATGTCCGTCCAAAGATGTTGGAATATTAAAAGTCAGAATTTTACCTAAACCTGCATGATTAAACTCTACCTTCATAAATATCTTCTCTGGATGTAATGATGTAGCATAATCTCTAAACATGTATATATAGAAACCTTCCGATGAATTATCGTTCTCATGCTTGTTGTATACCGAGAAACGAGAACTCAACCTTCCCTCATCATCCCATTTATACGTAAGTTTATCTTTATTTTCGCTATAGCAAACCTCAGTTTTAACACTAATATTATGAGTAAAGCTATTTACGTCTTTGTCAACATTATCATACATGATATCTTTACTAATTTTTGTCATATTATTCATGTACTTTTTAAATGTCTTACTTTCATCAAAGAAAATTGTAGATGTAGCCAGTAAATTTTGTGTTAATGGATTAATACTATCGTAAAAAGATAATCTTAGAAAACTTTTCGCTAATTTATCTTTCTGATAATACACATCATTATTTGTAAAATACATAAGTCCTAACAAGTCAGATGATTCTTGCAACTTCTCTCCATCTGATTCTAATAAATGTTTATATGGTTCGTAATCCGTTATAAACCAATTAGAATTATCATGGTTTATAGAACTTTCTCCTTCATCTTCAATTATCTTCCAACTTTCCTCATCTCGTGTTCTGAAATGTAGGTTAAATTCCATTGTACGAACACTTTTAAACATCTGAAATCCATTCTTATCTAATTGAATATTACCATTCTCTCCTATTAATGGATATACGGGGTAATATACCTCTTTTTCCATATCAACAATATTAGTAATAACATTTCTTCTTTCACTTGTGAAGAATTGATTTTCACTAATATCATCGTGTAGTGGATTACCACCATTAGTATATGTTAATGGTAAAGTTAGTCTACAAAAAGAACTATGTCCAAAGATACTGAGTTTATCGTTTAAATTATAATAATCTTGGGAAGTATTAATAATATCGTTAATATTAGAAGCAACCCATGGAAGTTCTACTGTTATCTTTCTGTCGCCAAAAATTTTACTTTCCGTTTCAATTAAATAAGTATGCTTATTTTCTATAAGTAAGTGATTAAGATAATTGATTATCGTATCATATTCTTCTTTAGAAAATACATCTTTATCTAAATCAGGTATACAGACTAATGCAGAAGAACCAGCTTTGTCAATAACTCTCATTCTTATTCTTCCTCTACCATTCATTTTAATGGTAGTTCTCTGACCAGTTTTATCAATTACATACCTCTCATTACCAATTACGACTCCATCATAATGTTTTATATTATATGATATATTACTATATTCTCGTCCATTTGGTATATTATGTAAACGTTTAAACGTAGTACCATTATCAGCTATTTCTCCCTCTAATTTAACATCGTATACATCTACATATGCAATACTTCCATCTTCATAACCATTTGGATAATATATATTAAATTCTTCTCCATTGATAATGGCTGTATCACAACACCTATTATCTATCCAATATTTTTTATTTTCATATAACACATATCTTTTTCCAGATGTAGATTCAAATAAAGGTAAATCAAATTCTCTATCAGACGAAAACGACAAGAAAAAAGTATCATTTATATTTAAACGATGTCTATCATTATAAACGTACACTATTACTTGTTCTGTATTGTGTGAATTTATTAACTGCTCATGAAATGGATAAACGGTTCCGTCTAATTCTACGAAAATATCTCTTGCACGTAATTTATTAATATCAGTATTAGTTGCCGTATCTCCAGTAAGAGGAATCCTACTATTATTAGAATCTGTATAATTTATCAGAAAAGCATCCGCCCAAGTTTTGCTAAATGTTTTCTGACCATTATTATCCATACGCATTAGATTAACATAGCACCCTATTTTACTCGTACCGTTATCGTCTATTTTAGTAATATAGTATTTTTTATTTTCATATGCACAAAATAATGAATATTCACCACCAGTTATAGTTTCAACTTGTAAAAATTGATTCTCTGGACGTTCTATTCTAAATTTTTTAACTTTAAAAAAATCTTCTTTTTTGAAAAAATGTACACTTACATCTGAAAAATATCCCGTATCATCACCTTTAACAACATAGCTATTTTTGTCGCTATCTGTTTCAATCAGATATTTTACACCATGATACTCTATTGTTCCATCTTCAATCCAGAATGGTACTTTTATATTTACGGTCGTATCATTAGTTAAGTAAACTTTATAATTTTCTATATATTTATAGGGGTTTAGTTCACTTTCTTCATCAACAACTATATCGTTATAATAAGGTAATACTATATATTTACCATTATCGTCTTGTTGAACGTAACAAAAATCATTATTATAATAAACGTACTGTATATTGATACTATCTTTATTATAAGTTTCTACTTTAAAGGTAGTATCAACGAAACATAATCCTTGTCGTAGATGTTCACTCCACTTAATATTACATTCTGAAGTCTCGTAAGAATTTTTTAATATAACAGTATTAGTACTACCGACTGTTATATTAGAGTCGGTAGTACCAGTTATATAAGTTAAGTCATGAGATACAAAAAGTTCTTTAAAAGGTATTTTGGTCAATGTATCTCCCTTTCCTAAACGACAAGAATATCTTAACATACTATATCATCAGCTTTAACGTAATTATTTTTATCTTCATCAGAAATAACTGAACCTGCTGGGTCATAAGGTGCTTGAGAAGCCCACATTCCAACATTATCAAATGGGTCTTGTCTTCTCAATTTTAAGTTAATTGATGTATTAATATAAATAGCACCATTTGTAAATGGATTAATTCTATCACTATTCTTATTATCAAAACCATCTTGGATGATTTCTCTCCATCTAATAGCGCATGAACCGTCTTTCGCTATCGTATAATAGCTTGGTATTAATAAATTACTAACGTTGAATAAACGATATCTCATTTTAAGTAGAGAATCACCAGCGGTTATGATTGGTATTTCATTATTAACTACCTTAATTTGTTTCCCGTTATCTTCCTTATAAAATATACATGAAAAAATGTAATTATCCATGACTTTTTGAACAACACCTCTATAAATAATTCTCTTGTCTACATCATACATAACGATGCTGTCTCCTTGTTTTAATCTATGTTCCTGTAATGTTTTAAAAGTACATTCATCGTTATTTGTAACAAGTGTACGTATTCTTAGAATCTCAGGGTGTATCTCTTGTAAACTTCCAAAACTTCTCAGTTTTATTTCATAATGAGGTTTATAGAAATATCCTTCTTTTTTTTGACAAACTTCATTTTTACTCTTCGTATCTATTACAAATGAATTAGGATAACCACCTTCATTACTCTTATCTTCTAAATCATAATCGTCACTTACAATTTCGTCATAGTAATACTTGTTAAAGTATGTATAAGCTCTGTCACGCTTTTTCACAAGTTCTCGTTGTGCTGTGTTAAAACGGAAAAGTGCATCGTCTACAATAGACTCTGTACAAGAATGATTGTCGTAACACACAAAATCACCATAAAAATGAATATCATTCTTAACATCTATTTCATCCTCCTCGGCTATTGAAACTGCACCTGCACCTCTTTTATTGATATTTTTGATTGGTAAACCTGTTTTATTATCTATATTGTTTACATTCGTAATACTTGTGTAGTTAAAATTAATAGCTTCTTCACTTTTATGAAATTGAGCCGATAATTTGCCAAAACAATGAGAATACTCAATACTATCATGAATGATATTTAATTCATTCTCATACGCACCATACCAATACTTATACCCACTATTATTCTTTAATATTGTAAGGTAAATAGAAGTTAAAGGTCTTCCAAGATTATCTTTTAAACCATTAATATCAATGTCGTCTGTATATACAATCTCTCCTATTTGGTCTGAATAAATATTTTTAGCAAATGCTAACTTAGAACAATGATTTTCAAAATCATATTGTGGCTTTTGGTATTCTTTAATAAGTTTACCATCATCTTTATATATATCTTCTTCTGCTGCGGTCGTTTCGGCAAATCTAAAGTTAGGTAAACGTGAAAAAATTCTTACATAATAATCACACTCTATACCATAGTTTACCTTCTTGAATGATATATTTAATGAACTATCATCTAAATTAACACGTTTATTAACAATTCTGTATTCTTTTCCATCTGGTATTCTACTTACAGTGTTTCCATGATTGGTTATCCTATATTTAGTTCTATCCAAATCACTAATTTGTACCCACTCTTTACCAATCAGCGTATTACCATTCTCGGTGATAAAGATGAAACTATCAAATACTTTTTTAACTTCCACTGAAGGTATGATTAACTCATCTCCATTATAGATGTTTACTCTATCACCTTCTGATAAACCATGTTTCGCTGAACTATAGAAATTGATTTGTCCAGAACCATTGTCAGACTTGGTATTTTCATCAAATAGGACAATTTTGATTGCTCCCTTGCAATACCCATCATTTTTCTCTCCTTGTCCTAAGAAATCTATGCCCTCTATTGTAGAACTGCTTGGATAAGTTAAACAATATTCCCAATTCTTCTCGATACGGTTCTTATGAGGATTAAATTTTGGAACAAAGCTATATAGGTCACGACCTGGATACATATCAATAAAATCACCTGCATTGTAATTTATTAATGTTCTATTGATATTTAACCCATTACATTTATCACTATTATCACAAAAGGTATTAATCTTAGCACCATTATTGAAACCAAACCACCCATTGTAAGTTTTTCTTAATTTTGTATCAAGCGTTGTGTCATAAGAAGATATATCATCATATGTATATACATGAAGTTTTTTCTTCTTTCTTCCGCCAGCAATATTGGCTGAAACAGGATACATAATATCGTCAATTATTTCTTCTCCGCTCCATGTTCTCATTCTGTCAGATATTGTATTAAAATTAGAATAATCTTTACTATTCTTAGTATCTATCTGACATATTGTTTTAAATGTCTTACTTCTTAATAAATGATTATTAAAAATATCCTTTCCGCAATGATAAGTTAAGTAGCCTGACAATTGTGTATCTCTGATTGCTTCTAATGTATTATAATCTTTACTATACCAGCTTGATAAGTTTGTACTTTTATATAAAACATTATCAATTTTTCTCTTACCTAAATTACCTTGGTCTCCATAGTTCAAAAGATATACATCATCACTGCCCTCATTTCCTACAATCTCTGTCATACTATTATTTAACACATTGGTACATAAAGTGTTGACTTGAAATGTGAGTCTATAACGTTGACAAGAGTTACGTTCGTCTTGATACAGTTGTAAAGTGTCCAATACACCAGTCATTTCACTTGGTGGTAAGAGTTTTCTCCTACCACCAATGAAAATATCTGAACCTACGCTTTTATTAACACTTTCTTTACTTCTAAATTTTTCTAAAAATGCTTGCATAAATTTCCTAAATAAACTTATCAGTATAAATCTTATAAACAAAACCATTTGGTGTGGTCATATAAACGAAAAATGGTCTACTCTTAGTTATTTTTTTAACGTCCTTAGTCATTCTAAGCGTTAATACAACATCACCAGAATTAGATTTAGTATATTCATAATCTAAATGTATAAAATCAGATAATATTGCTGTTGTTACAGGCATGTTATTTTCATTAATAGAATACTCCTCCGTATAATAACGAATATTGAAATCTAAACCCTTTTCATACATGAGTGAAAGATTTATCTTGGTACTTAAACGTATCACAAGAGTATCATCATTCTCAAAATCAAAAGTAACTTCAAAATCTCTTGTATCAATAGGTTCACTGAAAGAATAAACCTCAGCACTTCTCATAATATTGTTTGAATCTGATTCTATACAATTAAGTGGTGTTACAATGGTAGACATCTTGTTACCGAAATCATAATCGCATACAAACTGCGCTGATAGCATATCTTTATCAGTTAAAAGAAGACTGTTAGCCCCTTCATCACTCTTTAGATACATTTTATGAGTATAATAAGAGTGTATAATCTTATCATCTTTATCTCTAAATAAAGTTAATAATTTTGTCATTGCTTTATTTTTCAATTCATCACGTAATCTCTGCCTTTTGATGAAGTTAGGTAAGTTAAGACTGTTAATTAATGAGAATTTAGCAATTTCATCATATGTTTCTATCATTTTGTTAAGTCCCTCTTTTGATGTTTTTGCCCCAGCATATGTGCTTTCGTTTATTCCTCCAAAAACAAATGGCATCATTGGATAAATATCATTATCAGAATCTGAAGAAGATGAGAAACTAAGTGTAATATTTTGTGCTCTTACACCAGCTTTTCCACCACGTCCTTCTGGTACTCTAAATAATATACTATAGTCATCTTTATCTGTAGAGCCAATAACAGGTGTTACAATATTAGAGAAGTTGCCTTTGAAAGTACACTCTTCACCTCTTTTAGTAATTGCGTTTATTACAGGTGCATTATTATCTTCTGTATCCACTTCTGACTTTATATCATATGAGCAACTTGTGAAAGATAAGTTAATATTATTGTCTTGAATACCTGTTAGAATAAACTCTCTTTTAGATGGATAACATACTGGAAAACTTTCGTCATTTTTAAAAGTAAATACATTCGTTTTATCTACTCCATTGATTGACACTTCATAGAATTTTCGTTTATTATCATCGCCTACAGCACCATTCCATTTCAAATTTCCTTTTTCATCATAACTATATTCTAATTTGTCATATTGGTTATCTTCTAAATTTTTACTTTTACCAGCAATATTATAATTTTCATCATAGTTTAATACGATTCCATTATATATAGTACCACATATAAATCCGTCTTGCCAGTCTTTAGAGTTATTAATTAAACCATCAGATTTGAACAAAGAAGGGGTGACAAAGTAGTATTTGTAATCCACTCTTCTATCCAATGTCATATATCTAAAATATGGCTTTGAATAATTAGTTGCTTCAACTGCTAAACCGCCATGTGTATTATTTTTTTCCCATAATCTATCATTTTGAACAATATAATTCGTGTCAACATTTATTACAGGCGCATTAGGTAATTGTCCGTTAAATGGATATGACATAGCTGGTATTCTTTGGTAAGAATTAAAACTTGTGCTTTTACTACTTTTCTTTATACCTGCATTGTTTGTAAAGGCAGCTATATAGTTACCACTATAATCTTCACCACCTAATTTAGGGTTTAATTGTCCTGTGAAATTATCGTTATCACCCTTTTTTATGTCTTTATCAATATAATTACTACTAACAATATTTGGCAAAGACTTAGCAAATACAATAGAGTATATATTACCTAATGCATAATTGTTGATTTTTTTATTATCCTTTAAATCCTCATCATCTTCATACATAGGTGATAAAGTTCTTACAGTAGTAGGTTTCTTACCACCAATTGTTTCAATTGAAAGGGTTTTTAAACTCTCATCATTAAAATATTGAGTATGTAGTAATTTAAACATATTATTCAACTTATAACTAACCTTATTAAGATTAGTAATCTTTTCGTCACCTGAAAAATTTATATAATCTTCCCATTCTATATTACTTGAAGGATATAAATACACAGATGGGTCAAATGAATAAATCCATCCATTTTTTCTATCGCTTGAATTATCAATAAATTTACCACTCATAGGATATTTACCATTTTCGTAATAGAATTTACTTCCATAACCTGATGCCATAGTAACTAACTCATGTCTTCCTAAGAGAGTTCTTAATGGTACGTCATTTAATAAAATATCAAAAGTTTGACCATTTTCAATTGTTATTGATGTCATTGAATATGTGTAACCTATATGTTCATCATCCTCTATTTCTTTTACGTATTTACTGTTACAAGATTGTATTAATCCTATATTATATACGTCTGGATAAAACATATTGAAATCAAATTCCAATACGCCATCAATTTTCTCAGATTTATTTACACCTTTCTCATCTACGTAATCAACAGTATAACCAATTTCCTCAAATGATACATATGTATCTCCAGTAGTAATAGATGTTGTGTCTTTATATGAAAGTTCTGCCAGACCACTTCCATTAACAGGTTCTATCGTTAAATAAACGGTCTTTTCGATATTTTTATCTTTACTTGTAAAGTGGTTTACTGTTATTTCATAACACATTAAATGTGGTTTATTGTCAACCTTAAATACTTTTTTAACAACTTCTGGTATTGTATCTAATCGTCTAATGTTATTCTCTTTTGTTAAAACATATTCATCACCATCAATCATTATGGCACTTACTTTTATCGAACCATGTAATTCATTACTAATTATATTATTTTTACTACTTTTGTTTATTTGAGCTGACTGTTTTTCTTTTTCCTGAGTATCTGTAGATGTAGCTTCTGAACTCAGGTATCTTCCACCTAATCCTGATGCTTCGTAAACTAAATTAATACCATCGTTTGACAGTTTAACTGATTTAGTAACTGTACGACCGTTAGCATCTGTAATTTTAACCTTATACAGATTATTCTTAATTAATTTATTTTGAATAAAACCATTTCCTTTTTCTTTAGCAGAGAAAATTGGTGTACCATCATCTTTTACCTCACAACCTATACCTATATACCTATAATTTTGTTCTTCTACAATATCACCGACTAAATTTCCATAATAATCGTATACCTCATATGAATAAGGCATTGCAATATTGCTTACATCAATGATAATGTAAGCAAAGTCTTCAGGCTTTGTAGGGCAGCTACTTAATGCTTTGAATTTTACATTACTACTAAATGGGAATTTCTTGTCACTAAAACACTCTGCAAAGAATTGTTTATTAAATTTATCCAATGCAGTACTTCCTGCTTTTGCACCAAAGTAAAAGTAAAAAGAATTATTATATAACGGAAAACTAACCCTATTACTGTTTGATGAGTAGAAGTGCCATAAAGATGGGTCCTCAGAACCATATCTAAATTCCATGTATGATTTATCAAAGTTATCATATTCACCCTGCTTGAATGTATTTCTTCTGACAAAATTATCAATTGAAGTTTGCATTTTTCCGTCAAAGTTAACAGGATAGAGATATTTTAATTTATTAAAATAATATCCTGTATTTGAATCCATTATATAGTTTTCTAATTTAGGGACAAAGCCAATATGGTTTAATGTTGCAAACATCGCCCTTGATTCATAATCATCTATCTCCAATTTTGTAATCATACCATCAGGTCTAAACTCTCCCCATGTGTTTTCGTTTACACCATATTGTACACGGTACAACATATCATTAGAAACACCTAATTCACACATTCTTTCGGCATTAATACAAGATTTTGGTGAGGATGACACACTCTGGCATTCAAGGTCCATAAAAAGTCCACCTTTATATTGTACCTCTCCGTCTTTCTTGGCACCATATCCCCAATCCATACCAGTTGTAATGTATGAACCAACATCTTCCGCAGCACCGTCATTTATATCTTTTTTGTCTCTTTCGGCATCATCACCTTTAGCTTCTGTGGTAGTTGCAATAGGTGGTATATTACTCGTAGTAGATGGAAGATATTTAAACAATTGAGGTATACCATGTAAATCATTTTCATCTAAACTTCCAAGTAATATAATATCAGTAGCATATAATCTAACGTACTGTAAAGGCGTAGTTACCTCATTTGGCTTATTCACTCTATCTCTTGGAGTACCAGGAGTATAGTAATAAATGTCTAAATTATCTTTATTTAAAACATTTTTTATAATACCACTATTTAACCACACTGTGTCACTATTTTTATGCATACGCATACTATATGGACCCTCTAAATGTCTTAATGTACTTGTAGAAGGAGTCTTCTGAGATTTTATAGATGGATAAGATAACTTACAAGCGTTTGTTAACTTAAGTCTCTTGTAATATGTAGAACATGAACAGAACTCATTTTTAGCACGAGAATGGAAAAGACCAAATAAGAACGATTTTTTCTTTCTTTTACGCCATCTCCATAAAGGCATGTACAAAGTTCCATTTAACCAATCATTATAGAAATCCATTTTTGCAATCTCGTATTCACCAGCAAGATTCTGCTGGATAGTATCTATCATAGTATGGTTATCTGATTCCTTCTTACAATTAGGAATACTATCTGGACATTTAGCCTTATCACAAGCAACGTGTCTACTTTTACCACAATTACAACCTGGATAGTATGCTGTATTTCCTTCACCAGCTAAACCTGCGCCAAAGGATATACATCCTACTGGAAATAACCATGATAAATCAAAAAGTTTAACTTTTAATATTGGTATTCTTACAATAAGGATATAATCAATTAAAGCTACAAGCACTGTATTTATTGCACTAATAACCGCAACAAGTACCGCTATAATAGTACACAATACCATATATGTAAAGTGTAAATCAAATCTTAACGTATTAAAAGGCGCTGGATTTTGATTCTTCACCACATTAGTAGCTTTAATACCACTATAATGTTTTGATGTATTACGTCGAGCTGTTTGTATACGTGGTATATAATTTTTTACACTATACACCTTATTCCAATACATATCTCTAAAGCAATTATCGGGCGTAGATGAACCGAACTCAAAATATTTATCTAAATCAACACCGTTTTTTACTGTTGGGATAGTGTACTCACTGCCCTCTAAAATTTCGGGATTATTCGGTACTAAATATTTTGCAGTATGTCTTGAGAATCCTTCGTCACCTGATTCATGTTTACTAAATCTAAAACGTACCCTTGTTCTTGTTGGTATGCCTTTACTTGGATTATTTGTCGGAATAATATTACCATACTCGTCAGTACCAACATAGTCAAGATTCATTGGAATTTGATAACAGAATACTCCGTCTGAATCAATCAAACGATTTCCTTGTATTTGTATTTCCTCTGTAAGACCATCGTTGGTCTTGCGTATCATTTCTATTGTTCCGTCACCAGGAATCAACTGCTCATTATAGCCGTTAAAAATCGCTGGAGTACATCTATGTTCAATAGAGTTATTAGAGTTGTCACTTACAACAGAACCCATAAATACACAAGTTGGTTCAAACTTATATTGTATTTGAATATCTGCACGTGTTATCGCTACTATACCATTGTCTTTATCACCCCAGAATGGATGAACATAAACACTTTTATCTTGAGAAAAAATCTGAACAAGGTTGTCAAGATTGGTACTACTCTTAAACTGAGAAGCATTATCGAATTGGGTTATATTATAACCTTTATACTCGAAATCTCTTGGTTTTTGTGATAATATACCAATATCTGACAAATCAATGTCAATATGAATCTGTTGTGTTCCTACAGGTACGCCAAATAACATATAGTCACCAGCTTGATTAGTTACCGTAGTATACTTCCAGTATTTATCATAAATCTCAAGTTGTATATCATTATCTAAAAGATAAGTTTTATTTGGAAATGTACCAACTACTCTATAGCAATCATTATCACCTTCGTTCGGTAATATATTATAACGTCTTCCTTCTTTATCTCTTGTTTGTTTTGATGAGTAAGGATATATTGATGCTAATTCGCTGTCTTCACCATCTTCTTTTGGTATAAAGATAGAAACTTTAGCATTTGGTATACCAAAGGCATCATTAGCTAATACTCGCCCAACTATAACACCATAGTTAGACGAGTGTATTCTGTATGCATTCTCCTGTGTCATTGACATGGTTAAGACTTCCATCATCTCGAAGTCTTGCTTCATGTTCACCTGCAATACAGTATCACTATTTATGTTTGTTTTAACTCTATACTTCTTCTCCATCCTTAATACCGAGGGTTGTTTTTAAAAAATTATCAGACATTCTAAAATAAGCTGCACCATTGAAAATAAAGTTGTATATTACTACCATCAATACGATAGGTAAGCTTATAATACTAATAACTATTGTTATTAATGTCATTATCAAACGCTTAGTATATCTTATTAACTTATCAAGACTATTCTCATTATTTGGTGCTTCACCATAAATTTCTTGCATTTTTCTTGCACCCTTACAATTGCACGACATATATTCCCTTTTTAAAACATTATTATTTAATCTTTGCTCTTACCTGTATATCAGTAGCCATATCTAAAATTTCATACATTGAATTATAATCTCCATATAAAACCTTATCCGAAGCATTTAAATCTAACTCTTCCGCAAATGAACCTTCTGCATTCAATTTAAATCCTAATCTATTAGACTGACCACACACTGTTGTTTCAGTATATCGAGGAAGCGGACATTTATCAGAACTATAGACACCATTATATATATTCCAAACCCTCAAGTCTATTAAGTTTATTACTCCATCAAGTTGACTAATAGATTTTTCTAAGTCTCCAATAAAAATATCTTCTCCCATATCATGCTTCTCAATATCCATATAATCAGCTATCATATTGATAATTGTTGAAACAACTTCAGATGTATTATAATTTTTATCTACAAATACATCAACTGAAAATCCGACATCATAAATCTTACCACTTTTGATTTCAATATAATCATTAAGAGATTTATAGCCTTCCAAATAATTCATAACATTCTCTACAAGTGTCTGTGGTAATGCTGAATCTAACTTTCTATCAGCATTCATTCCAAGGAAACTCATTTCTATCTTATTGTTATTCTCTATAACCATAGACCTGAATGGTGCACCATATTTGGCTGGCATCTCTGATAATCTTGCCTTATAGTCTTTTAATGTTACACATCTATCTTGTGCACCGCTACTATATTTAATAAGGTATTTAATTTCTTGTGCTGACGGTGCATCTTTTCCTGAAACAGCCGTACTAACATTAGTTACTGACAGAGATTGTATTACACTTGCCTTTACTTTACCATCTAAACTACTAACATTACCAAAGTCAAAATTAACAGTTGTTGCTGCATTGATAGAACCTGGACCTAAATTAGTTTCAGAACCGCCACCTACACGGTACATAATAAACATAGTCCATCCCTCTTTAGGTAGTACACCAAGCATGTCATTATTGATAATTTTAGATGCTTCGTAATCAGCATAGGTAGTTTGAAGCGTTGGAACTTCATCGTATTTAATACCAGCACCAAAAATAACTTTCATATATCCATTATCAGTATATTCTGTAATAAATTTCTGCGACAATGGTTTCCATTCTCCACGATAATATCTACTTGTTCTGACCGTACCATTGTAAGTCGTTTCAGTATAATCATCATAAATCTCTGGATTATATCTATCCTGTATAATATCTGTATGACCGCTGTAATTTACTTTAGTACCCCATCTATATTGTTCTGCAAGAGAATCACATTCAAAGAAACGATATGTAGTTGTAGCTTCTTTACTTAAACGATACTCTTCCGCATCAATATAATACTCTGACATTTTAGGATTATCCGTATAATCAGAAGTTTCTTTGAAAATTATAGATTCAACATTCATTACATTTGTTTCTGGTAAAACAAACTCCATAAATGGCTGTAAATCTGAACGTGTAATAACTTTCTTATAAACACGAGTACTACCATTTCTAACTATGGCTGTTTTCTTAATTGTATAACTTGCAACATTACCATTGGTATCTCTATTAGCTATCATTTTTCTATTAGAAACACCCTTTTTATTAAACTGTTCAGCAAAGTTTACATCCTCTATGATTTCAAAATTATAATTGCCAGCAGAAACAATACTTCCCATGGTTAGAATAGGTGCGTAATCCCAATTTGGTTGTGATATATTTTGAGGACTTAATGGAAGAACAACACTAATTTCAACCTCACACATAGATGGTTTTCTGCCTGGTATTTTTATACCATTGGTTCTTGCAATATTCAATAAAGTGCTTTTTAAATTTGCGCTATTAATATTGGTTTCTTGATACATTCTATCCGTGTGATAAGATAAATCATCACCTACAGCACTCATTAAGTCTATAAACCAAGCACCTACACTTGAATCATTAAAATCATCGGAAACTTCTGGATAATATTTATTACTAAAATTTATTAGTTCGCTTTTGATATCTTCGAAATTTCTTGCTAAATAATTAATTTTCTTTTCCATAAATTATAATTGTACAACCATGCTATCTGTAGTACTCTTATTTCCTACACTTATTTCGTAATCTACTCTTACGTAAATTTCTAAGTCGTTTTCTACATTCTTAACAACCTGTATATCATTTATCTTGACATTGTTTACCCATCTACCAACAGAATCTTTTACTTCGTTCTTAACTGATTCCCATGTAGTTGTATCGTTTGGGTCGAAAATATATTTAATCAAATCTGTACCAAACTCAGGGTTTCTTAAACGTTGACCTTTTGGAGTGAATATAACATGCATTAATTGGCTTTTTACCTTACCCTTTAATGAATTGTTTAAATCCACGTAAAATTTTTGATAATCCTGAGATGTGATAGGATAACGTATACCAAAATATTGTTTATTAGCCATATTATTTTTAACCTTTGATAACTATAATTAGTTGGGTCTTAATTTTTTAAGTAATAATACTATTTTTTATTATATAAAAAATAACTTTTTAATTTGATATCTGTATATAATAATAAAAAAGGCACGTAAATTTCTTTACGTGCCATGTGTTTTTCATTAATTTAGATTGCTTTGGTGAAATTCTCCTTGTTTATCTTTTTCCCATATAATTTGATTTTTAGACCCTCTAAAAGATAGAGTTGTATCTCTCTTGTCTTCTATATAGCGTCCGTCTACCAAAACATCTATATAAGGAAGTATTTCCTTTCTGTAACATTCTTTAATTTCTTTCAGGGTGTAACCTGTGTAACACCATATATCCTTTTCTGGAAACCTCTCTTTTACAGTCTCACAAAACTTCAATACCTCTTTAAAGTAGAAGCCTAACGGGTCTCCTCCTGATAAAGTCAGTCCTTTGATATAAGGTTTTGACAGCACCCTGAATATTATCTCTTTGTCTTCATCACTAATTACTCTTCCACTATCTTTGTTCCAAGTATTTTGATTATGACAACCCACACACTGATGATTACACCCAGAAATCCATAAGGTTACACGGCATCCTAATCCGTTGTTAATATCTGGATAACTTATCCCACTTATATTCATAACTTTAAACTCTTAGATGGTGGTGGCTAATAGCCACCACCACATAATTTAAAACTTCTTTATATGTTTAACTCTATCATCTGATTCTTCTTGCTTGCCTGGATTAAATGCTGACTTATAATCACCTGTAAGATATCCAGTTACACGTCTAAGATGAGAGATATGTGTACTACCACAAACAGGACAAACGTCGCCTATATCTCCACAATATCCACAATCGTCGCAAGTATCAATAGGAACATTGATTGCAAAATATGGGATATCATTATCCATTGCATAATTAACAATAGTTTCAAGAGCCTCTATATTATTCTTGGTTGAAGAAGGTAACTCTACATAGGTAATACAACCAGCATTTGAGTAATTAACTAATTGTGCTTCAATGTCAATCTTTTCAAATGGTGTCATCTCCTCCCAAACAGGAACATGTATAGAGTTTGTAAAGTAACATTTATCATGACGTTGGAACTTAATCTTTCTGTTCTCATCATACATGATATTACCATGTTCATCTTTCTCTGGTAAATTAATGTATGTTACATTCTCTACATCACCATACATATCTTTAAATTTCTTCATCGCTGTATAGCATAGATTCTCTGCAGGAGTGTAGTATACACCAAAGTTAAGCTTATACTTATTCTTGTATTCAGCTGCTCTCTTGTTGAACAATCCTTCTATCTCCTTTGCAAGAGCCATACCCTCTTCTGAAACATGATTCTTACCTATCAGTATTTGAAGTGTTTCAGCAAGACCTAACTGACCAATAGCCAATGTTCCATGCTTTAATGCGGAACGTATTCCTTCTTCTTCCTTATAACCAAGCATTGTGTTATTTTCCCACATAAACTTAGCAGAAGCAGGACTTTGCTTGCACATCCACTCGAATCTCTCAAGAAGCATATCCTTAGACTCACTTATCTTCTTATCAAGAAGTTTCATAAAGGCTTTTGTTATATCCTCCTTTGTGTATTCAGTGTCCTTTAATGACTCTTTAACCTCCATAGCCAATGTTGGCATGATTACAGTAACTGGTGCAAGATTACCACGTCCGTCTTTAATCTGAGGATTCTGACCCTCATCGGCATTAATATCTTTACCATTATATGTGCGACACCCCATCGTGGAAGTATAAGTGCGTGGGTCATTCTTATCATAACCTTCATTAACAGACCAGTCAACATTAACATAATTAGGATATATACGCATAGATGTTGATTTGAGTGCCAACTTATAAAGGTCATAGTTAGGGTCACCTTCTTTTCTATTAACACCCTTCATACACTGGAAGATACTACAAGGGAATATAGCTGTCTTATGGAATTTACCTACACCCTTAATAGAACCTTGTAAAAGAGCTTGAATAACTAATCTTCCCTCTGGAAGTGTACAAGTACCATAATTGATAGATGTAAATGGTAACTGATTACCGCTTCTACTTTGTAGCGTATTTAAGTTGTGGTATAGACCCTCTACTGCTTGATTGAGTTCATTAAGTGTATCAAATAAAGCACTTTGATAAAGTTTTGCATCTAATTTATCTTTATTATCAAGAGTAAAATCTTCTTCAGATAAACCTGTTTCTTTAAAGAACTCGTTCTTGTAATCTTTAATAAATTTGTCAAGTGAAGTTCTTTCTAAGCCATTTTTATCTTTATAAAATTCTGAAGCGATATTGATAATATCTGAATTATAGAATTTATCACTCTGTTTGATGTATGCATTTATATAATGCTTCATAAAGCTCTTTCTAAAGAACTTAACCATTGTCCAATCCAAATGACTACCACTGACACCACCAAACTGCTGTAATGATTGTAATTGGAATATAACAGCTACTAATTGGAATGCTGTATTAAGTGAATTTGCAGGTCTTACATCGGTCTGTCTTGTGTTGAAACCATTATTAAGCAAATCATCCAATGGACTGGTTAAACAGTTAGTCATACCTACAGCGTATGAATCAAGGTCATGAATATAAATCTCATTGTTTTCATGGTTTCTTCTCGCTTTTCTACTCATACAGAAGTCAAGTGCATACTGCTTTGTAACAAGTCTACTTGCTTCGCCCATTCTTCCACCAAATGAGTATTCATCAACATTTGCATTTTGGTTCTGTACATCCTCTGCCAAAAGTTTCTTCTTTAAACTCTTAGTCAGTTTGCTTTGATTATCACGTACCAATTTATGCATATATCTATAGATGATATAAGATTTTGCAACATCCTGATAATCAGATGACATAAGGCATCTTTCTACATTATCCTGTATATCTTCAACATCTACAGTTGTTTCACTTTCTTCGTTATAAACGTTCTTTAAACATGCTATAATATTTTCAACAGCATTTTTCTTGATATCTTCAAAACTACCAGTTTTAGTACTCTCAATATGTTTTCTACAAGAATCAAAAGCACTCTCAATGGCTTTTTCTATTTTTCCAAAATGGAATTTTTCTACAGTATTATCTCTTTTACGAACTAACATTATATGTTTTTTAAAAATTTATTTATTTCTTATTAATGATATCATTATTTTAACAACGTCGTATGAATAAATATGATATATTTTATGTTTCGATTAAAAAAATCTGACCATTATCACGCAATATGCAGATAATCAGTCAGATTAATTTTTGAAATTTTTTCAAATCATTTTTTATCCGTTATTTTCAAAAACTCGTTTGGCTATACTATTAGCAAAATCTTGTTTTTTCACTTGTTTATCTTTATCCCATTGAGACAAACTATCAACAACACTTACATTATCACATGAGATTCTACACGTACCATTATTAAACTCAATACCATCAAAAACTTTACCTGCTTTACCTGCTCGGTTCTTAAGAATTGCTATAGTAGCTTTATTGTCTTCAATATCTTCAATAGTTCTTGCGATTGACATAACTACGTGTGCAACCTGAATCTTTTTAAATGAACCGCCAGCTTTATCCATTGTAACCAGTTCTGCATTAACAGAATCCTTAGTTCCTTGTAGAGGAATCCAGAAAGCCATATCCATTTCACCAGCCATTGCTTCAAATTTTCTCATAGTCTTTCCTTCTTTCTCCCATTCACTTTGAGTATTTGCATCTCCTTTGTGTTCAAGACATTCAAAGTAGTCAACTATAACAAGGTCAGGTCTAAAGCCATTGTTGATTTGCTTTTTAATATAGCGTTCAATATCCCACGCTGTTTTTTCACCACTTGGGAAACGATTTATTCTTAGATTCTTAATGAGTTCAGGATAATCTTCTTTATAATGTGATAACTGTTGTTCTACAGTATCAACATAATCTGGCTTACTTAAGTCTTTTGCTTCTATTTCAGTGATACGAGCCAAATGCTTGCGCTGTATCTGCTTAATTCTGTCCTCGAATACAATTTGTAGTACCTTCTTGCCATTCGCAGCTGCGTGACCTGCAATTGCTGTTGTCATTGAAGTATTATGTGTAACAATGAAGTAATCGGTCAGATAAAGATGAGATTCTGAATCAACCATGATGCATTGTCCATCCCAAACAGAGCTTGGAGTTACAGAAGTAATGTATCTTCTACATTCCTCTTTTGACGGATATATTACTTTACTTTGTTCTTCTTCTCTACCAAATATTCTTACATCAGTTGAATATATTTTAACAAGAACTTTATATACGTCATTATCGTCTTTCTCATAAGATGTAATACCACCTAATGAGTTAACTAACAAATCAAAATCATTCAACAACTCTTTGTGACGTGTAGTAAACCATGTTTTACCATCTTCATCTACATATCCACCGCCATCCATCATTCCATTCAGCAATAAAACACGTACAGATAGTATATTGTAGAGATACTCATATCTAATTCCTGTGGCTTTAAATTCACCGACATCCTTTAGTATTCTATCACCTTCATTTCCCAAGTATAAACCCATTTCGTAAGGTTTTACAGGTATTTCTTTAGGATAAAAATCAACAGGAGAAGTGAGAGGAATAGAAAACATAGGTTCATTTTCTTTATATAGACCCTTTTCTAATATCTCATCTAAAGATAAAACGTTATATTCCCCACCATTTTCACTTACACTCCATAAATGTTCTTTCCCACATTCTGTATAGCTACCATCACTGAATGTAACTTTATAAAATTGCCAATTTTTATGAGGAAATACGTTTGTTACCTTATGGGGAAGACCATCTTCTCCTAATACGTCATCACCTACCTTTATATCACCCATATGTTTTACACCGTATGGAGTAAACACTTTTGAATGATATGGTTGTACTTTACCGAATGAAGAAGGACCAATAATAACACCAAGTTCTCCTTTTGCGATACCACCTTCCAGAACTTCATCAATCATATCAATACCAGTAGGTATTGTAACACGATAATCATCTGAAAGTGTTTCGTTAAGGTTATCAAAAACACCATATCCCATATCAGTAGCAGTACCAAGAGTCATAGCGTTATTGAAAAGTTCATAAATTTCATCGTAATTATCAACTTCTCCATTGCTTGCTAATTTCTCTATTTTACGAGCGGTTATTAGCATTTGTTGTTGACGAAAGAACTTTTGTGCTCTTTCTTGAACGAATTGAGAACCGTCTGAAGGGGTGTTTTTGATTTTATCAACTAAAGCAACATACTCTTCTCTTTGGATATCATTATATGCTTTATCTCTTAAAAGCATCTCCATTATCTCATAAGATGGGTGTATGTCGTTTTTATCGTAATACTCTTTTAGAAGTCCAACAAATATCTTTAGATGTGGGTCAGTGAACTTATTCTGCTCGATAATAGGGTTTAATTCACAGAAAAATTCTTTGTCTGCCATAAACTCATGTACAAGTTTATATTGATAAGTTTCACCAAGAAATCCTAAAGTAGCATCGTTATTATTATTCATTTCAAATAAAATAATTTATTCATGAAGAAAAATCATGAATGTTGGTAAAATTCGCCCACGCAGTCTTATCCACGTGGGCGATAAAATTAATACAATGTGTTGAAATAATCCTTTGTCTTCTTCACATACTTCTTTTCAAGCTTGCGCATTCTCTTATAATTCTCATAACCAATATTGAAATTATAAGTCTTGTACTTACTTGAATCTGAATCATAATAATATTCATCAGAAGTTGAGAAGTTTTCAATAGCTTCTTTAGGAGAAACTTCTCCATGTGTAGAACACTGATTACAGATTGTATTTATGATAGCCATCAAAATGTCCTGCTTATCATAAATCATCTCTTTTAAAGCAGACAATTCTAAAGAAAGACGATTATTATCCTTAAAGAAGTCTTCTTTATCGTATGTAAACACTTGTCCGTTCTTATTCGTAATTCTAACCTTCTTGTTTGTAAGGTCAACTCTATCCCTAATCATACGTGGATAGCTATAACCATCCCAGATACGTGTAATAACAGGCTTCTTGTTATCACTAATTACAATCTTGAATGTGCATTCCCATGGTTCACTAAGCGGTGCAGTAAATTCTTCCGCAACATCAGATGGATTGTAGTAATAAGTAGTATAAATACTACTCTTATCCTTCAAATCCTCATCAATCATTCTTACGATGTCATCTACTGTTTCCTTAAACTCCACAGTATTCATTGAACCCTCAATGTAATTAGGAATTTTAAAATTACGCTTACAAATAATAAAATCGTTTACATAGATAGTATAATCAAAACGATACTCCTTGTAATCTTGTTTGCTGTCCATTAATCTTTTTAATTTAAAATGTTTGACAATATATAAAAATAAAAACTAAATATCTACAATATTAACAATTCTTCCTACTTCCTCGTAGAGTCTTACTCCCCACTTTCCGTTACTATTTTTAATTGATTCTCCCAATCTAAGTTTACCAAGTTTGTTGTGAGAAACAATGTTACCAACAGTCTTATTAAATCTATTGGTTTTAGTACCTTTCTTTGTTGAGGATGTATATTCCTTATCATAATCATCAAGTACTAATGTTGATGATAGATATTCTTTAAGTTCTCTTGTTGTAGCGTGATAATCTTCTTTTTTAGCAAGGTATTTTACCACAAACGGAACTAATTTCTTTTCTTTCCACATGACTGTATTTTTTTTGTTAATGCAAAGATACATGGAAAAAATTTTATAACAAAATTTTCTAACTACTTTTTTTATAATATTTTTTTTCAGAACTAATTAAACGCTCAAACATACCAAATAATGACCCAAATTTATTTTCATCTAATAATAAATTCATAGAATTTCGTTGAATTATTTTATATACATTAGTAGTTTGTCTACCCTCTGGGTCAATAGGTGCATCTATTGTTTCTTTTAATTCCTTTTCTGCTTCTTCCGTTAGTAATGGTTTACTTAAATCAACTATTTTCCAATTTATTTCAAACAACTTATTACCTTGACATCCATCAGTTATCTGATTAATGATGTTTTCAAGCGATTTAAGCGGTTTTTTCTTCTCTGACTTTCTACTATCCAGAAGTTCTTTGGAACGCTCTATAACGTCATTTAAAGTACCTCTACGGGTCTTAAACTCTGGGAATAGTTTAAGGAATGATGTTTCTCCAAGTCCTTTAACACCCTTTATGTTATCAGACACATCGCCACATAATATTTTTTCTAATACGATGTTTTCATGTGTGATACCAAGTTCTTCTACAGAGTTCTTTGTACTTATTGCTTTTTTCTTTCTTGGATTATAGATACAAACATCTTCGTTTATTAACTGGGTAATATCTTTATCGGCTGATACAACTACAATTTTTTCGTTAGGTTTTCTATTAATACATCTATAAGCAATAATGTCATCACCTTCCACGTTATCAAACATATATTGTCTTACGAATAATTCGTCTAATATTTCTTGAATTATTCCTCTTTGTCTTTGGAATGATTCGTCTTCTGATTCTCCTCGTACAGTAGCTTGTTTCTTGTTACTATGTTTAAGAATATTTTTGCAATAATTAGAAATATATTTGTCATAATCGGTTTGGTTTTCACCTACCTCATAATTCTTACCTCTATTCGCTTTATATTCAGGATAAATGTTATATCTTAATATTCCACTCATATAACCATCCCAGCATACTGTACATGTTTCAAAATCACGCATTTGCAATATTTGTCCTAAAATACGTAGGAAGTTGTATACAGCACCGTATTCCTCTCCTTTATCATTTAATAATGTTTTATTTACTAACGATATTTTAAGGAGATTGTTTCCGTCTACAATTAAAGTATAAATTGGTTTTGTTTGGTCTATATTATTTGCTATCGCAACACTTTTTCTGACTACTTGTTTCATTGTATATATTTTTTGCAAAGATACATTATTTTTTTCATAAAAACAAAATAAGAGTGGCGAAAACCACTCTTATCTTACGTAAAATCCTCCAAGAGGTTTCTGTTGTAATACTTTTATTAAATTATCAGTTAAATTAGATTGTTTTTCTAAAATATTCCAAGGTAACATTTCGTCTAAGCGTTTATTTAACTCTTCAAGCGCATTCTGCTTATCCTGTTTACCTAATTCTAATAACATATTATAATCCATTTGCATTTCTGCTTCTGGAATTTTCACACTACCTGAATATGTACCACGTATCAAGCCTAATGTTATCATTGCTTCAGCAACAAGTAATTGTCGGACAGTTTGTTGAGCTGGGTTGTTAAGGAACTCGTAGCGCATTTCATTTAACGGCACTTGGTCAGGTGTTATTAAAACGTCATCCTTATTTTCTAATCGGCATTCATTGGCAGCATCTTCTCCACCATCACCTATATCGTAATAAGTATACCAACAATAACACTTACTATATCTATTCCATCCCCAAGTATCGTCAGCAGCTAATCCGCCAACCATATTTGGTGAACCTGGTGTTGATAAAAGATGTACAAGATGTGTGCCATTAGGTCCTGCTGTAACTTTGTAAGCAAGGTCGCCTCTTAAAAGTGAATTTTTATACTTCAAATCCGCAGCCATAAGCGCTGTATCATATGCAGAACCAACATAGAAGCCTGTAATACCCATTCCATTACCCATGTATCCATATTGTCCATATCCACCACCTATACCAGTATCAAGTGTTCCAAGATTGCCATATAAAGCAGCTTTAGTTGTTGATGGCGTGATGTATAATACTTTGTTAATTTCTCGTCCTGCTGGAATTACATATACTTGTTTACCTTTCTCTATTTGGAAAAAATCTTTCTTTAACTCATAACTACCACGCTGCTGTAGACCAACTTCTCTTGAGAACCAGTAAGAAAAATCTCTTGACCAGTCCATAGTACGCACGGTTAATGCATAGGCTACATCGGCAGGGTCTTTCAACAGTGTCTTGTTACCCATCAGATTTAACCATTGTGACTTGATAACCCAGTTTTGTACTTTCTCAGAATAATCACCAATTGCAACTTCAAGTAAGTCACATAACTGATTATCATCTAATTGTATAGTTCTAACTGGTGCACCTAATTTAGTTCTTACGGTCTTAAATAATTTTTTTACTTCTGGTGTGATTTCCATTATTATATACTTTTGATATAAATAGTTTTTAATTAAAAAAAGGAGTGGTCTAAGACCGCTCCTAATTATTTATTCTTCACTAACTTCTTCTTCACTGAAAGTTAAATCTTTATCAGTAATATTTTCATCAGTGCTATCACTATTATTCTTATATTCTTCAAGTTTTTTCAACAAATCCTTTAAATCGGTCTTCTTGTAATTATCAAGTTCATCCTCACTAATAATACCATTATGTACACAACAGAAAGTACTTTCTCTCATAATATTCCATGGGCTTGGAAGCTGATTCTTAGTACTCTTTATTTTAGTAATAATACCATAATTAACAGTTTCACCTTTATAAGTACAAGTCAAACGCTTTGTAGCTGCCTTGGCAACGCCACCAACGTGGAGAATAAGTCGTGCACCATATACGAATGTCTTACCACCCTTAAATTCAATTGAAGCAGCGCCACCCATTGAGTTCATTGAGTCGTTCCATATCTTATTTACACAGAACATGGTGTTTGTGAACTCACATCCTACACTCTTAGAAGCAGGTATTCGATTGTTAATAATATTACTAAATGCTTGTGATATTGCACCTGCGTCAAACATATTGTTACCACTCTTACTTGCGTAAGATTTGAATGAACCGATTGAACCAATTGAATCCCAAATGAAGCATATAGGCATTTGTAGTTTACCCTCGTCCTGCTTATCAAGTAAGTCATTGATAATGTAAGATATATCCTCTAATACAGCTTGTTTACGTTTTGTCTTTGTTTGTTTACCAGTGGAATAATCATTCATACCACATTTTTCAGCAAGAATAATGCTATTGTAATAAAGGAATAGTCCTCTGTAATCAACAATACCCTCCTTTACTTCTCCAGTATCTTCGTCAACAATTTCTCCATAAATCTCTTCAAATTCCATACCGCAGTCTTTAGCGTAACTGAAATCAAAGTTATTTTCTGTATCAAAAATAACAGGAAGAATACCCTGCTTCTGACATGCTGCCACAACACAATTGACCAATGTTGATTTACCAGTATTTGACCAACCGCCTACAATACTTAAATAACCTAAAGGGATTCCTGGTAATTGAGTAGCTTCTTCAAAAGCCTTTGGTAGATAGATGAAATCCATTGACTTTTCGGCACTTGATTCTCTTGATACCTTTACTTCATCGGTAAAACCTGCAATTGCTCTAATATCATTAACTGAAGGTTTTGCAAAACTTTTCTTTTTAATAGCCTGTCTCATTTTCTAAGTTCTTCTTTCTTATTTCTTTTTTCCAACATTTTCTACACAAGGGTTTGTAAATGTCATTACCACCAATCAAAATTTGATTTCCTTCGGTAATTATTTTACCATTCTCATCAAATCTTGCATTGATAGATGCTTTTCCACCGCAATCACAATACGACTTAACTTCTTCGATTTCGTCGGCTAATTCAAATAGTCTTCTTGAACCATCAAAAGTTCTTGATTCGAAATCAGTTCTTAAACCATAACAATAAACATTGATATTTAAAAAATCAACAATATCACTTAATTGATTAATCTGTTTTTCTGTAAGGAATTGCGCTTCATCTACTAATACCCAAGATAATTCACTGAAATGAGTTTTCATAACATTGTTAATCTCTTTTACTTTTTCGTAAAGATTAACATTTACACCTACACTAATACAATCTTTTGATAAACCAGCTCTGGAAACAATTTTATTATCACCATCTCTTGTATCAATATTTGGTTTAATAATTATTGTAGGTATATTCTTCTCTTCTAAGTTATGCGCAAGGGCAAGAAGTCGAAGTGACTTAGAACTGTCCATTGCGCCATAATTAAAATATAATTTTGCCATTTACTTATTATTTAAAATGGTAAATCAACATCGTCATCATTATCATTTGAGAAAATCTCATTAGGTACTTGTGTTGATGGTTTTTCTACTGCATTTCCCGTATTCGCAGTTTCAGGATTAGCTTCAAACTTACTACTTGTATCTGGAGTAAAGTTGTTTTCTAATTCATTCTGATTACGTTCCTCGTCCTCTTGTACCTTTGTATTTTTATCGACATACATTTGTCTTTCTTTATCATAAAAAGGTACACCACCCTCAACTAAGATTCTCATATAATCAGGACTCTTGGTAGGGAAAACTTCTGTCCACTTCTTTTCATCCTTAATCCAACTAAGTCCTTTCTCAAAATCAGTTGTTAATGGACTTGGAAAACCCTCATCAGCTACTTTGTAAGATGTCTTATTGTCCTTTCCACGTGTAATTGTAATGATAAAATCTTCGCCATTATTTAGGTCAAAGATATTATAATCGTTACCTTTCTTCTTTCCTGATTCGTTTCTAAGTTTATAGAAATTCATCATGTGGTCATAAATTCCTTGCTGCTTATTTGAACTATTAAACAACCAGAATTTAACACCATCCTCTTCATGGTCTCTATCAATACATCTAACGACCCATGCCTCCTTTGCCTTATCCATGAAAGCTACTTCTCCAAGTTTCTTCTTCGTAACTTCATCGGTAGCTTCTCTCTGCTGTTCCTGTGCATGACGTGATACTTTACAAATAGGACATTCGCATCCCTTGTCGTCTTTTGCATTCTTTTCTGGGCAAGGAATCATCTTCCATCCACTCTTAGAAACTTCTCTATTAACACGGATAGTATGAATCCATACTTTCTTAAATGGAGAACCCCCTTCTGGAGAGAATGGTAGTAATCTGATAGTAAGTGTTTTTTCATTTTCACCTTCTTCCAAGCGAGCCTGTAAATAATTCTTGGTATCGAAGGTTGAGTTCTGATTCTTAGGCTGAGAATCTCTTAATACATCGTTGTACTGTTTTTCAACAGCATCCGAATTAATGTTTACATTAAATTGTGTCATAAAATAAAAATTTAAAATATTAAAAAATTGATTTGTGAGTCTATATACTCACTTAAACTAAATTATCTTTTGCAAAGATACAGAGAAAAAAAAATATTACCAAATAAAATCTCTGCTATTATATAAATATTTTTATTATCTATATTTAGCAGAGATTGTGTAGTATTTTTTTTAAAACTAAATTCCAAAAATTTTGTTTATATCTTGTATATCATTATCGTCTATTTTGTAGAAAGAATCTGCAATTTGAGATGTATTAGCATTGTCAATATCATCTTGTGTTAGACTATACTGTTTTTCGTCAGTTTTTTCGCCCCCATCAGTTACACTATAATTGTTTCGGTTTTGTACCCTTTTTGCTATAGCTTCTTCTGGTGTTTCCGAAAAACCTGGAGAATCAAACTTTCGTCTCATGTCCAAACGTTCAACCTGTGTTGGATTCCTTTTCTCAAACTCTTTCCTAAGATTCATGATTTCTTCGTTATTTGAATCAATCATTGTTTCCATTTTCTCGAGAGAAGCCATGAGTCTTTCAATTCTATTATCTACTTTTCCTAAGTCGACACCTATTTTGTTTGTTTTGTGATTCAACTTCTCTTGTGCGTCTGTTAAATCGTCGATATCTATCGTATCCCCATCATCATTGGTATCTTCATCATTATCATCACCAAATGGGTTTTCAGAGTCATCTAAAGGAGGTTCTCCCATTCCGTCCATTCCACCCATCTCATCATTACCCATTCCGTCATCACCCATAGGTGTATCTTCTGTATTACTCATGTCTTGGTTTCCCATGTCTTGTGGATTATCACCACCCATAGGTGCATTTGCTTGTTCTGCACCGTTATCCAAGCCATTATTGTTCGTAGGGTCTACACCTTGGTTAGACATGTCTTGTTCGTTATCATCAGCTTCATCAAGTTCTTCTATTGGTGAAATGTATGTTTCATTACACATCCTTAAGAATTGCTTATGTGCTTCCAATAAACCATTTTCTTTCAGATATTTTATATTTGTCATTATTAATCAACCAATAATTCTTTGTTATCTTCAGTAAGTATTGTTTTAGAACTCTCAGTTCTCTCGATAAGTCCTTTATCTTTTCTGATTCTTTTAACGTTCTGTTTCTTATTATCTTCTGTTGAAAGAATCTCCTGTGCCATAGCTACTTTTTCTGCTGTATTCATAACTTCTTTTTTTTCTTCTTTGTTATTAAAAACTATATTATTTTGATTAATATCCATTCTTGATATTCTTCTTGATTGTGATTGCTTTTGTATGAAACGTACCATGAATTACACTTTTTTAAAATAATTATTGGCTTCGGGCTTCTCTGAGGAATGGCTTTCCAAAAGGTCGGCTCTTAATTCCTCTCCACCCGTGTAATCGACAGTCCCTGCCGATGTATTATTTAATCCGATACGAAGAATGTTGATTGCAGCGTTCACATCACGGTCATGATGAGTATGACAATGAGGACACTCCCACTCACGAACAGACAAATCTTTTATATCTTTGTTGACATATCCACAGACATTACAAGTCTGAGAGGATGGATAGAAACGGTCTATCTTTACAATCTTCTTATCGTTCCACTCTGCTTTATATGTAAGCATATTAACGAATGTACCCCAACTTGCATCACTAACAGACTTTGCAAGGCAATGGTTTTTTACTATGCCTTTCACATTCAAATCTTCAATGCAGATGATGTCATATCTACGTACAAGAGAAATTGAACACTTGTGTAAGTAGTCAGCACGACAGTTACTAATCTTTTCGTGTAGTCTGGCAACTTTAAGTCTTTGGTTTTCAAACCCTCTACTGCCTTTCTTTTTACGAGAAAGATGCTGCTGTGCTTTAGCAAGTTTGCACTCGTATCTTCTTGTATATCGGTTATTATTAAATGTTTCTCCCTCAGATGTAATAAGCAAGTTCTTCAAACCCAAGTCAATACCTACAGTTTTACCTGATTTTTCAATCGGTGTAATGTATTCTTCTGTAGTAAATACAGAAACGAAGTATTTACCACTTGGTGTCTTGGTAATAGTCACCTTTCCCATTTTACCTTTTATTTCACGGTGTACACGACACTTGATACCTTCTTTGAATTTAGGTATAAAAAGTCTGTTACCTGCTACAGATGTGAATTGTGGTACAGTAAAACTATTCTTGGAATGTTTAGATTTAAATTTGGGAAACTTAGCACGCTTCTTAAAGAAGTTAGTATAGGCTGTATCAACTGAGCGAAGAGCGAACTGCAAGGTCTGAGAATTTACTTCATTAAGCCATGCAGTTTCTTCCTGCTTCTTCATTTCTGTAAGAACTTTTGCCTGTGCATAATAATTATCACTCTTACCAGTTAGCTTATACCGTTCTATGCGTTGGTCGAGAAAGAAATTGTACACAAAGCGAGTACATCCGAAGTGCTTTGCCAGCAACTCGATTTGTCCCTCATTAGGGTACAGTCTGAATCTATATGATTTATTAATCTTCCTCATTTCACTTGCAAATATACAAATTATATTGTAAAATACAAAATTTATTATTTTTAAAATAATGTCTTACATTCCACAAGTTTAAGACTTATGGTTCTATATTACATTATATAAATAGTTTATGAGTTTAAAAAGACTGTTATATCTTCAATCTTACTAATATTATATAATCTTAATTTTCCAGATGTCATAATCATAAGTTTATTCTTGAATTTTGACCAATCAATCAAATATTCCTTATGATTTTGAATATTTTCACCATTTTCCTCTTTAATCAATTCATTTAAGGCGTTAATTGAAAATAAGCATCCATTCTTTACATGAAGAACAGTAGAATTATATAATTTATTAATAAGTCCTTTATTGCTATAAGACTTAAAAGTTACAAGATATTCATTGCTATTCCCTTCAATTATGAATACATAAATTTTATCCGTATTCATTTTTGTTAGATTCTTAACTTTCTCAATAAACGAAAGTATTTTGTGTTTGTTTACAAAGGTACCGATTAAAACTTCTTTCTTTGATGTCATTTATTAATCTATATTTTCCATAAGATAAGGCACAGCGTATTTATTTTCATACCCTATCTCTTTAAGAATCTTATGAACTTTTTCGTTATTGTCATAAACAATTCTGTTATTTTTATTCATCCTGATTCTTGAAATTATTTTTTCTTTTTTAATACCACAATATTCAAGTAAACTTAACGATATTCCGTAAGTATTATTTTCATATTGAAAATATATCATATTTTTACTAA
>ERZ773070.250-NODE-250-length-41198-cov-4.449554_pt1 | contig 41198 bp, 27 predicted proteins | sample MGYA00580618_ERZ773070 | MGnify/ENA primary metagenome ERZ773070 (study PRJEB29015, sample SAMEA2738023) | human oral metagenome | biome: human oral; feature: human-associated habitat; material: dental | place: China | collected 2019 ...
TTCACTTATTGATATTACTTTCATCTTCTATAATTCCTTTTTCAACATAGAAATTCTTAGCCTCTATATCCAATTTATCAGTTGAACTTATCAAAACTTGTATATCTCTTTTATTGAAAAAATCTAATATTCATTTTTGCTATAATTTTAAGGATTATAAAGTTAAATATGTTATTTCTAATTATAATGATTCTATTTTGGATGCTTTAAAAGCTATTGAAATCGTTAATTTAAAAGAGAAGTACACTTTTATTTATGATAGTGTATTTAAGCAATTGGATGATATTTGGAGTAAAAAGAATTATTGCAATTTTTGTAATAGCAAATGTATTGCTACTCGAATGCATAAAAATATAGATCAATTGGATGGTTGTTGTTATTCTTTTAAAATGAATACTAATTTGTTTTCAACTAATTTTATTAAGAATAAACAAAAATGCAAGTTTTTAGGTGATAATAAGCGTTGTACTACTCAAAATATCTCTTGCAAACTTTTACTTGTGACTATTTGAAAAAAACTGAAAGTTTTGATATAAAATTAAATGATTTTTTGCTTGTGATGGCATTCTTTAATTTGAAACAAAGATTAATACTAAAATATAATTATTTTAATTCTAAAGAAGAGATTATTGATAAATTGTTGGAAAAATCTAAAATGCCTTTGGCTTTATACTATTATTATGATTATTATAGAATTTAGTCCAAAAAATAAACCCATTGTTTAATTTTACTCTGGGTTTATTTTTTGTTATTCTTTTATTTTTAGTTTTGTTATTATCGATATTAACTCTTGATTAATTTTATTTACTTCTTCTGAATTTCCTTCTATTGCTAAAACTTTCATTTTAGGATTAGTGTAATCATCTATTTCAAATTTTACATTTTCTTTTTGATATGTGTATCTTGTTCTTAGTAATTCTTTATCTACTTTAAGATTTAAAAATTCTATTAAAGTTTTAACAAATTCTTTATTTTCATTGTTCAAGTTTAGAATATCTGTTTCTTTACGTATTTTTAACTCTTGGTTTGTTTCATTATTTTCTTTAAAGTCTAAATATTTTGTTATTGTATGTTTTAAGTTGTCTTCTTCAATTGTTATTCTTGCCATTATGTATGTATCATTTTTATATAATGTTCTTTTTTGTGTTGTTTCACTGATTTTTATGAAATTATTTGATTCGCAATATTGTATAAATTCTTTTATACTGGTTACTTTATAACTATATTCGTATTCTTTTTTCATCTTCTCTCCAACTGAATTATTTATTTAATTCTTCTAAGAACATTTTGTTCAACATTTGTGGATTTGCTTTTCCCTTTGTTTGCTTCATTGCTTGTCCTACTAAAAATCCTAATGCTCTGTCTTTTCCTGCTTTATAGTCTTCTATTGATTGAGGATTGTTTGCTAGTACTTCTAATACTACATTTTTGATTTCTGATTCATCTGAAATTTGAATCCATCCATGTTCTTTAATAATTTCTTTTGGTGTTTTGATTTCATCAAACATTATTTCTAGAACATCTTTTCCAATCTTTGTGCTTATTGTTCCATTATCTATTATTTCTACTAGTTCGGCTAGATTTTCTGCACTGAACGGTATTTTTTCTGATGGTAATTCTTTTTCATTTTGAATTCTTGCTATATCTGAGGTTAACCAGTTACATACTGATTTATAGTTTCCACAGATTTTTCCAGATTGTTCAAACAGGTCTGATATTGCTTTTTCTGAAACTAGTGCTTTGGCATCTTTTTCAGATAATCCCAGTTCTTGCATGTATCTTTCTTTTCTGCTTTCTGGCATTTCTGGAAGATTATTTTTTATGTTACCAATATCTTCTTTTGATAATTTAATGGCTGCTAAGTCTGGCTCTGGAAAATATCTATAGTCTTGTGCATTTTCTTTGTCTCTCATGGAAAAAGTTCTACCTGATACATCATCCCATCTCATTGTTTCTTGATATACAGTTTCACCTGATTCATATGTTTTTATTTGATCTTCAATTTCAAATTCTATTGCTCTTTGAATTGATTTAAATGAGTTCATATTTTTCATTTCATGTCTTTTCCCAAATGGTTCATTTGGTTTATGTACTGAAACGTTTACGTCTGCTCTAAATGATCCTTCTTCCATTTTACAATCCGATACTTCGATATATTGCAGGATTGATTTTAATTTTTTCAAATATCTATCAGCTTCGCCTGATGATCTAATATCTGGCTCTGATACAATTTCAATTAATGGAACTCCTGCTCTGTTTAAATCTACTAATGCTCCACCTGCAAATTCATTATGATTCAATTTTCCTGAGTCTTCTTCTATGTGTATTCTTAAAATTCTTATCTTCTTTGGATTTCCATTATCATCTTCAATTTCAATGTATCCATTGTTACATAACGGTTTATCAAATTGTGATATTTGATATGATTTTGGTAGGTCTGGATAAAAATAGTTTTTTCTATCATTTTTACTATCCATTGAAATTGAACAATTTAGTGCTAGACCTGCTTTTACTGCATATTCAACAACTTTTTCATTCAATACTGGCAAAGTTCCTGGTAATCCCATACATATTGGACATACTTGTGTGTTTGGAGCTGAACCAAATTCTGTTGAACAATTACAGAATATTTTTGTTTTTGTTGATAATTCTGCGTGTACTTCTAATCCAACTACTACTTCATAGTCATTGTTTGACATTTTGTTCTCCTTTATTTTTTAAATTCTGGTTTATAGTTTTCTCTAAATTTAATTTGTTGTTCTATAGCATATGCAGCGTTTAGAATTTTTTCTTCTTGGAATCTATTTCCTATTAATTGCATTCCTATTGGCATGTTATTACTATCTACTCCACATGGAATTGAGATTGCTGGTACTGATGCAATATTTATTGATACTGTACAAATATCTGCTAAATACATTTCTAGTGGGTTGTTTGTTTTTGATCCTATATCAAATGCTGTTGTTGGCGCTACTGGTGTTAATAGTACATCATATTTTTTGAAACATTCATCAAATTTATTTTTTACATATGTTCTTACTTTCTGTGCTTTTTTATAGAATGCATCATAATATCCTGATGATAGTACATAAGTTCCTAGTATTATTCTTCTTTTTACTTCTTTTCCAAATCCTTCTGTTCTTGATTTTACGAATAATTCTTTTAAATCTTTATAGTCTTTTGCTCTATATCCATATCTGATTCCGTCAAATCTTCCTAAGTTTGAGCTAGCTTCTGCACAAGCAATTATATAGTATGCTGCTAATGATGATTCTGATACATCTAGTGAGCATTCTTCTACTATTGCACCTAGTTTTTTGTATTCTTCGATTGAGTTTTCTAATGATTTTTTTACTTCTGGATTTATTCCTTCTCCAAAAAATTCTTTTGGTACTCCTATTTTCATTCCTTGGATTGAATTTTTAAGATTTTTTGTGTAATCAATTTTTTCCTTTTTTACAGAGGTCGAATCGTTTTCATCATGTCCTGCTATTATATTTAATAATAGTGCTGCATCTTCAACATCTTTTGTCATTGGTCCTATTTGATCTAGAGATGATGCAAATGCTACTAATCCTGATCTACTTACTAATCCATAAGTTGGTTTTAATCCAACAATTCCACAAAATGATGCTGGTTCTCTGATTGATCCACCAGTGTCTGATCCCAAGGCCCATGGTACTAAGTTAGCAGCAACTGCTGCTGCGCTTCCTCCTGATGATCCTCCTGGAACTTTATTCAAATTCCATGGATTTCTTGTTATTTTGATTGCTGAATTTTCTGTCGAACTTCCCATAGCAAATTCGTCCATGTTTAGTTTTCCTAATATCGGCATATTTTTTTCTTTAATTTTTGTTATTACAGTTGCGTCATATGGTGATACAAAGTTTTCTAACATTTTTGAAGAACATGTTGTTTTAATTCCTTTTGTACAGATATTATCTTTTATCCCAATTGGAATTCCTGCTTCTGGATTTTTTGATTCTGCAATTGCTTCGTCTAAACGTGTGCTTACAAATGCATTTACTTCTGATTCTTTATCATTTATTCTAGCAGCATATGCTTTTGTTATTTCTTCAATTGTTATTTCTTTGTTTTTTACTTTTTCCATTAATTCGTGAACTGTTAAGTCAGTTAATTCCATTAATGTTCCTCCTCTATTTTAAAGTACCTTTGGTATCTTAAACATATTTCTATCTACTTCTGGTCCGTTTTCCATCATTTGGTCTATATTGTCAAATTGTTTTACTTCATCTTTTCTAAATACATTGAACTTTTCTGTTGCTCCAATTGTTTCATCTAGTTTGCTTACATCTATTTTATCAATTGTTTCTGTATAATTTAAAATGTCTTCTAGATTTTTTAGATATTCTTCGATTTCATTTTCTTTTATTTCTAAATCTGATAATTTAGCTATGTGCAATAATTCTTCTTTGCTTATCTTCATTAAGGTTTTCCTCCTTTTTCATATTTCATATTATACACTTGATATGCTTATTTTTCAAGGGTTATGGATTGCATTTATGTTTTTATTGATATAAAATTAAGCCTAAAATATTAAGATTATTCTCAATATTTTAGGCTCTAACTATAATTCTTCTGTTTTATATGTTATATATCCCTAATAATTATTTACTTTTAGTTGTTTTCTTAGTAGTTGACTTTTTTGAGGTTGCTTTTTTTGTTGTAGTCTTTTTAGTTGCAAATTTCTTTGTAACTGTCTTTTTGCTTGCTTTTTTCTTTGTTGTTGTTTTTAATTCATCATCATTTTCTGATGGTGTCCATACTTCTCCGACTTTTGGAGCATTCCAAGAAATGTATTTACATGATGTTTCATCATTATGATTATTACTGCAGATATAGTAGTTGCGTCCTCTTTTTGTTTTGCGAACATAAACTTCTGCTCCACATACTGGGCATGGGTTGGCGGCTTTTTCTACAAATGATTTTACATTTTTACATTCTGGATAGCCACTACATGCTAGGAATTTTCCATAACGTCCGTATTTTATCTCCATTGGCTTTCCACATTTTTCACACATAATGTCAGTTAATTCATCTTTTAATTCAACATGTTCAAGCTCTTCATCTACTTTTGCTAATTCTTTTGAAAATGGTGTATAAAAATCTCTTATAACCTTTTTCCATTTTTCTTTTCCTTCTGCTACTGCATCTAACTCGTTTTCTATTACAGCTGTAAACTCGACATTTACAACATCTTTGAAATTCTCTACCAATAGTTTGTTTACAATTTTTCCTAGATCTGTCGGAACTAATTGTTTCTTTTCACGTTTTATATATCTTCTATCTACAATTGTTGAAATTATTGTTGCATATGTACTTGGGCGTCCAATACCGTTTTCTTCAAGTGCTTTTACAATACTTGCTTCTGTAAATCGAGCTGGTGGCTCTGTAAAGCTTTGCTTTGTGTCAATTCTATCTTTTTTCAATTCCTCATTTTCAACTAATTCTGGAATTGATTCTTCCCTATCTTCGTTTGAATTGTCGTCAGTATCTTCTACATACAATGTCATGAATCCTTTAAATTTTAAAGTTTGTCCATTTGCTTTAAAATTGTATACTTTGTTTGATACTTCTGAATCAATATTTACTGCAACTGTATCATAGATTGCTTCTGACATTTGGCTGGCTAAAAATCTATTATAGATTAATCTATATAGTTTGTATTGATCTGGTGTTAGATTTTCTTTTATTTCTTCTGGGTTTAAGTCAATATTGGTTGGTCTAATACCTTCATGTCCATCCTGTGCATCGCTTTTAGTTCTATAATATCTATTTTCATAATATTTGTCACCGTATTTAGCTGTTATTACCGCTTTAGCAGCTGCTCTTGCTTCTTCTGAAATTCTCGTTGAATCTGTTCTCATGTATGTGATTAAACCAATTGTGCCTCTACCTGTTACTTTTACACCTTCATATAATCCTTGTGCAACTTGCATTGTTTTACGCAATTGGAATCCTAATTTTCTTGCTGATTCTTGTTGCATTGTTGAGGTTGTAAATGGTGGTGCAGGGGTCTTCTTTCTTGTACCTTTTTTAATGTTTGTTACTACATATTTTGATTTTTCAATATCTTTTAAAATTTCATCTACTTCTGCTTTTGAATGTAATTCAATCTTTTTGTTATTAATTGTCGTTAAATGTCCTTGAAACATTTTTCCTTTTTTATCAAAAATTGCATAGATATTCCAATATTCTTCTGGAATAAATTTCTCTATCGCTTCTTCTCTTTCACATATCAATCTTACTGCTACTGATTGAACTCTTCCTGCTGATAAACCTCTTTTTACTTTTTTCCAAAGCAATGGGCTTATTTGATATCCAACGATTCTATCTAATACACGTCTTGCTTGTTGTGCATCTGTTGTATCTAGATTGATTTTTCTTGGATTTTTTATTGCTTCTTTTATACATTTTTCAGTTATTTCATTAAATGTTACTCTGCATAAAGCATCTGTCGGTATGTCCAATATATATGCCAAATGCCAAGCAATTGCTTCTCCCTCACGATCGGGGTCGGTTGCTAGATATATTTGTTTAGCTTTTTTTGCTTCTTTTTTCAATTCATTTATTAGAGAGGCTTTTCCACGAATATTTATATATTGTGGTTCAAAGTCGTTTTCAATATCTACTCCTAATTTTGATTTTGGCAAGTCTCTTACATGTCCTACTGAGGCTACTACTTTATAAGCTTTTCCTAAAAACTTTGATATTGTGTGTGCCTTTGATGGTGACTCGACTATTACTAATTTTTCTGCCATTTTTCTTCCTCTCTTATTTTATGATTGTGTTATAAATTTTGTCTTCTACATTTTCTATTGATAATTTTCTTGAATTTTCTGACATTTCCTTTAATTTTTCTTTATCAGAGATTAATTCTTCTATTGTTTTATTTAATATATCAGTATTTAGCTCGTTGTCAAGTATTACTTTTGCTGCATGTGCTTTTTCTAAGGCCCTTGCATTATATTCTTGATGATTTTCTGCCGCATGTGGGAATGGAATTAATATTGCTGGCTTTCCTACATTTTCAATTTCTATTATTGTCATTGCTCCACTTCTTGATACAATTAAATCGGATATGTTTATTATTTCTCCTAAATTATATAAGTATGGATATATTTTGACATTTTTAAGATTTTCTATATCTTTTCCATTTTTACTTATAATTTCTTTTACTGACTCATAATTATTTTTTCCTGGTACCCAGATTATTTGATAATTATTTTCTTGTAACACTAAATTTTCTAATGCAGCATTTATACTCTTAGCACCTTGACTTCCACCAAATACTAAAACAATTGGTAAATCTGGATTTAATCCTAATTCCAATACTTTTTTTATTCTTTCTTCGGCTGTGAAGTTGAGATTTTTAGTATTTGACGGTGTACCTGTTACTATTGTATTTACCTTTGGGCTTAATTTTACTTTTGCTTCATTGAATCCTAACATTATGCATTTTGCTTTTTTGGACATTAATTTTGTTGCTATTCCTGGTAATACATTACTTTCATGAATCATGTATGGTATTTTCAACTTTTGTGCTGCTCTACATACTGATAATGTTATGTACCCACCTGTTCCAATTACTAAGTCCGGCTTAAATTCTTTTAAGATTGTTTTTGCTTCACTTATAGAGTGAATTGTTTTCATTAATCTTTTTAAATTTTCGATTGTTGGCTTTCTGTATACGCCGTATGCTCCAATGTGCTTTATCCCATAACCGGCTTTAGGAACTAGATCATTCTCTAGTCCCCTATCCGTCCCTATAAATATGATTTCTGAGTTTGGCTGCTCAAATTTTATTTTGTTAGCTATTGCTATTCCAGGATTTATATGTCCACCTGTTCCTGCTGCTGCAATGACTACTCTCATTGATTCGCTCCTTCTTGAACTTCTTCTGTTTTTTCTTCTACTTTGGCATTTCTTGATATTCCTAGCAGGATTCCAACTGATCCTAATAATATTATTAATGATGTATTTCCATAGCTTAGGAATGGTAGTGATATTCCCGTATTTGGTATTGTGTTCGTTACAACTCCAATATTTAAAAACGCTTGTAGTATTATTAAACTTGTTATTCCTGTTGCTACTAATTTACTAAATCTATCTTTAACTCTTGCTACAATTAAATATCCTCTTATAGCAAAAGCTACAAATAGTGCAATTACTACTATTGCTCCTATTAATCCTAATTCTTCTGCAATTATCGCAAATATAAAGTCGTTATGTGCTTCTGGTATGTATAAATATTTTTGCTTACTTTTTCCCAATCCTACACCAAACAATCCACCTGCTGAAATTGCGTACAAACTTTGAACTGTTTGATATGATATTTTTATTGGATTATCACCTTCCCATGTATGTAGCCATGCTGCTAATCTGTTTCCTCTAAATCCTTTTATTATTGTGTCTTTAAAAATTATAAATCCTCCTGATAATAAAGCTACAAAGATTCCAAATCCTTTTACTAAATCGGACATTTTTATTTGACTCATTACAGTGATTATCATTACTACTGCTGTTACAATTATAGCTGCACTGGCATGGTTTTGTACTTTAACTAAAAGTGCAACAATTGGTATGATGAAAACAAATGGTTTTATAAAATAGTTTTTAAATTGTGTTAAATCAATTTTTGGATCAGTATAATATCCTGAATATGCAAGTATTAAAAACAATTTTGTAAATTCTGATGGTTGAAATGTGACAGGTCCAAATTTTAGCCATCTGGTTGCACCTTTGGCTCCTGTTCCTAACCCTGGAATTATTACGATGAATGCGCTGATTAGTGCTAAACCGAAAAATATCCAATATTTATTTTTTGCTTTTGTAATATCCAGCTTTGATATTAAGAACATAAGGATTAATCCTCCAATTGCTCCCAACACTTCTTTATTAAAAAAATAATAACTATTATTATAATTAATTAAAGCTGATGGTGCACTGGCTGATAAAACCATTACTAATCCTATTAAAGTTAATATTATAGTAATAGTTACTAGTATATAGTCCAGCTGTGATTTTGTTTTTATATCTTCAAAATTTACTATTTTTTTATTAGTTTTTTCATGTTTTATTGTTTTTGCCAAAACTAACCCTCTCTTCTTTTGCTAAATTATTAATAGGCCTATTCCACAAGCTACTAGTGTTACTGCACAGAAAACTATTACAACTGTGGTTTCCTTCCATCCACATAATTCGAAATGATGGTGGATTGGTGACATTTTAAATAGTCTCTTCTTTGTTTTTTTATAATATAAAACTTGTAAAATTACTGATAGTGTTTCTGCTATTGGTATGATTGCTATTATTATTAATAATAAAGGTATTTTTAAATATAATGCTATTCCAGCTATTGCACCTCCAAGTAGTAATGAACCAGTATCTCCCATGAATACATGTGCTGGATATATATTAAATAATAAGAATCCTAAACTAGTTCCCATTATTATTGATCCAAATATTGTTGTTTCCTTTATATTCCACATTATTGAAATTATTGTTAATGTGGCTATTATCAATGTTGTTACACCTGTTGATAATCCATCTATTCCGTCTGTTAAGTTTACAGCATTCGTTGTTCCTAATATTACTAATAAAGCAAATATTATATATAACCATACTGGCATTGTCACAAATTTATTTAAAAATGGTATATATATATCTGTTCCATTTTTAAATAATGTTATTAATAAAATGATGTAAATTATTGATATTATTAATAAACCTGCCATTTTTGCTTTTGGACTTAGTCCGTCCGTATTTTTTTCGACTACTTTTTTATAATCGTCAATAAATCCTATGAGACCAAATCCCAATGTTACAAATATCATTGGGAGTAGTCTTGTTGCTATTTCTGGTTGATCTTTGGCATAGTCAAAAAATAAGAATGCACTTAATATTAGGGTTGAAATTATCATTATAATTCCACCCATTGTTGGTGTTCCTGATTTTCCTAAATGCGATTGTGGACCATCTTCTCTTTCAGATTGTCCTGCTTTTAGTTTTCTTAATATTGGTATTACTACAAATGCTATTACTATGCTTGTAAAAAATGATAGTAGTAATATCTTTATATGGAAACTCATTTAATTATTTTCCTCCTTTGGAATCAGCTTTTACTGAATTCTCACTATTTTTTGCTTCTTCCATACCGTCAATAATTTCTTTTATGATGATTCTTTCATCATATGGATGTTTTTCATGGTTTATTTCTTGATATGTTTCATGGCCTTTTCCTGCTAATACGATTAAATCGTTTTTCTTTGCCATTTTTATTGCTTTTTTAATTGCTTCTGTTCTATCAACTATTACTTCATATTTTCCTTTTGTCTTTTTTATTCCTTCTTCAATTTGATCTACAATTATTTGTGGATCTTCTGTTCTAGGATTGTCAGAAGTTATTATTGTATAGTCTGCAATTTTTCCTGATATTTCACCCATTGCTGGTCTTTTTGTTGCATCTCTGTCTCCACCGCATCCAAATACTGAAATTACTCTTCCTCTTGCATATTCTTTTACTGATTGTAAAATACTTTCTAAGCTTTTTGGTGAATGTGCATAGTCTACCATTATTGTTAAACTTAATTTATTATCAACTAATTCATTTCTTCCTGGTACCCTAATTGTTTCTAATCCTTCTTTTATCTTTTCAATGTCGCATCCTAGTCTTAGTGCTATTGATAATGCTGCCAATGTATTGTAAACACTGAATCTTCCTGGTATTCCTGTTCTAATTCTTTCGTTTTTATTATTTACTCTTACTCTAAAATCAACATATGAATTTGTTATTGTTATGTCTTTTGCTAAAATATCGCATGCATTATCAATTCCATATGTTTGAATATTTCCATTATTTATAATTCCTGGAACTAATCTTGTTTTTAAATCATCTGCATTTACATATCCATATTTGCATATTTCAAATAATCTTACTTTTGAGTTGAAATAATCTTCCATGTCTGGGTGTTCATTTTTACTAATATGATCTTCTGATAAGTTTGTGAATACTCCTATATCAAAATCACTTCCATCAACTCTATGTAGTTTCAAGCTTTGTGATGATACTTCCATTACTACTACATCGCATTTTTCATTTGCCATTTGTGCAAATATGTTTTGTAATTTTACACTGTCAGGTGTTGTTCTATCACTATCTTCTAATTTCTTATCACCAATGTATACTGCTATTGTTCCTAATAGTCCTACTTTTAATCCCTTTTTTTCTAGTAATTGTTTTACCATGAATGATGTTGTTGTTTTTCCTTTTGTTCCTGTAATTCCAACTAATTTAAATTTTCTTGATGGATTGTCATAATAGTTGCATGCACATTTTGCTACAGCTACTCTTGTATCTGGGCATGATACTAATGTTATATTGTCAACTGCTCCTATTTCGCTCAATGTTTTTGCAACATTTACTACTGATTCATCATTTATTAATATCGCTGATGCTCCTTTTACAATTGCATCTTTTATGTATTGATGTCCATCTACTTCAAATCCTTTTATTGCTACAAATAAATCTCCTTGTGCAACTTTTCTAGAATCTGTTTGAATGTTGTTTATTTCAACTTCAATGTTTCCTTTTGCTTTTAATTCTTCAATTCCGCTTAATATTTCTTTTAAATTCATTATTATATCTCCGTTCGTTTTGAGATTAGTTTTTATTAAAATCTTAACAAAAACTCCTTATATATTATAAGCATAAAAACATTAATAAATCAATCAAAATAAGAATGATTTCTATTATTTTTTAGAAATCATTCTTTATTTTTTTACAAATATTTTAATTATTTTTGATATTATACTTTCCTCTGTTTTTGGACTTGCTTGTAATGATTTTACATAGTCCTTTTTATCTAAATTAATGTATACTTTTTGACTATTTGTTAATTTTTGCATTCCAAGTTTTTCTTTTGCTTCTTTTTCTATGTTTGAAATATTCATGTCTCTTTCAATGCTTACTTTTAACTGATCATTTTGCTTTTCTATTTCAATTAAATTTGATTTTAATTTTTCTCTTGTAGCTAATTTCGCATTTAACATTGCATATCTTATGCATAGTGTTAATAAAAATGCAAATACTAATATTGAAACACTTATAGTCTTTGTTGTATTTATTAAAGCGGTGTTTTTATTTACTACTTTTTTCTTTGTTTTATTACTATTTTTTGTGACTTTAACAGACCTAGTTTTACTAGGTTGGATTTTTTTTGGGCTGGTCTCATATTCATAGTAATTAGCCATTTTAGTAGTTACACCTCTTTTCTTTCGAATATTCTTAGTTTAGCACTCCTGCTTCTTGAATTTATTTTCAATTCATCGTCTGTTGCTATAATTGGTTTCTTTGTTAAAGATTTTCCATAACATATTGGATGACATACACATATTGGTATATCTTTTGGGCAATTGCATTCGCCTTCAGCTTTTTTAAAAGCATCTTTAACTGCCCTATCTTCCAATGAATGGAATGTTATTACACATAGTCTTCCATTATTTTTTAAGCATTTTATTGATTCAAGTATTGTCTTCTCTAATGGTTCTATTTCATTATTTACTTCAATTCTGATTGCTTGAAATGTTCGTTTTGCTGGATGTCCATCTTTGCCTATAGGCTTTGACTTTGCAATAATATCAACTAATTGTTTAGTTGTTTTTATTGGTGCATTTTTTCTGTAATTTACTATATTTCTCGCAATTTGTCTTGAATATCTTTCTTCGCCATATTTATATATGATATCTGATAATTCTTTTTCTGAATAAGTATTTATGACATCATAAGCTGAAAATGGTTGTGTTTGATCCATTCTCATGTCTAATTCGTTGTCTGAGTTGTAACTAAATCCCCTATTTCGTTCATCTAGTTGATATGATGATACTCCTAAATCTAATAAAATACCATCTACCTTTTCTATTTCTAATTCTGCTAATATTTCTTTGATATCATCATGATTGCCATGTACTAATTTCTTATTTGAATATTCTTTAAGTTTTTCTGATGCTGCTTTTAATGCATCATCGTCCCTGTCTATCCCTATTAATAGTCCATCTTGTGATAATCTTTTTATTATTTCGCTGCTATGTCCTGCTCCACCCAATGTTCCATCTACATAGATTCCATCCATTTTAATATTTAAGCCATTCAAGCATTCTTCTAGCATTACTGGAATATGTTCAAATTTCAATTCTTTTCTCCAAATTTAGAATTTTTGGTTGGCATATTGCTATGCCAACCTCTTTTGTACATTTGCAATCTTTTGTGTCTTATTCTTTTTTCTTTTGTATTTTTTAAATTTTGTCTTAAGTGTATCTATATAAACTTTTGTAAAAAAGGTTATACCTTTTCAATTCCATTTTATACCACTTTAACTGATTGTAATATATAAAAAAATAAAATGCAATACTTTTTTTGCATTTTATTTTCTTTTAAATTACATATATTATTTTTGTTTTTTATTTTAATTATTTCTTCGATTTATGACATATGTGCTTCCGCAGATAGTTTTGGCAAGGTGTTTCACAGATGCTCCTGCTTCCCCTATTTCTAAAGGGTTTTTAAATTTCCCTTCTTTAACCTCTACGGCTCCAATGGATACAGTTGTCAAGGGGAACTCCTCGATTGTTCCTTTTCTGTTCTCAACTTCTAAAAATCCATTTAATAAGTCTTTTTCATCAAAATAATGTTTCACTTTGTTGTCAAATTCTATAATAATATTTTGACAAACTTCTTCAAAATTTTCGCCTTCTACAATTCCTACAAAGTCGTCTCCCCCTATGTGTCCAACGAAATTATTATCTCCACCTTTAATATTTAAAATGTTATCTGTTAAAACTTTTGCTGTAAATTTTATTATTTCATCACCTTTTGAAAAACCATATGTGTCATTATAGGCTTTAAAATTATCTAAATCTACATACAACATTGCAAATTTAATGTTGTTTTGTATTCTTCTCTTCATTTCCGCAGTGATTTGGACATTTCCAGGAAGTCCTGTTAATGGACTTACTGTTCTATTTGAATTTAATAGTCTCATTATATTTCTTATACTCAAATAAATCACTTCTTTGTTGTATGGTTTTTTAAAATATAGTTCTATATCATTATTCAATACTTTAATTTCATGACTCACATCTGTATTTGATGAAATAACAATAATTGGTGTTATTGAATTATTTTCATCACTTCTTATAACTTTTGCTAAGTCGATTATATCGCAAGTCAAACAGTCTTCGTTTATCAATAAAATATCTGGGATATGTTTTAATATCACCTTAAATTCTGATTGATTGAATCTCTTTAATTTTATTCCATGATCTTTTTTAAATTCTGATGTTAAATCATTAAATATTGTTTCATCATTGTCCAATATATATATATCTTTCATTTGTATTAGGCTCCTGTTTCAATTTCTTTAACTTTTTGTTGTCCTTGCATATTTATTACAGTTACTATTATTTTATGTTTTGTTTTACCTACTTCAATTGATGTGTTTACTTCTTTCAAATTTAAAGGTTTATCTCCTGTATTTGAAATAGCTCCATCAACATTTACTTCTACTTTTGATACCCCAATTTCATCAGTGGCTTTTATATTTAGTATTCCATTTTTTGTCGATAATTCAACTTCTGGTACTAATAATCCTTTTATTGCTTTTTTTATTGTTTCTACATTTTCTTCACCATCTGCTACTTCTATTATTAAAATGTTATTGCCTGCTGGTATATCCAAAGAAAATGTATGCTCTTTTTTGCCTTTTTCAAAAACTATTTTTTCTTGTTTTCCTTTTGAAATTATTTCTAGATTTTGTGTTGATGATCCATTCGTTGAAATCTCTCTATATTTATCCCACTCATATGTCATATAAGTTAATTGCGTATCATCTTTAACTGTGATTTTGATTTTTCTTTTATCCGTTTCATCTTGAATAATTGCAATTTCAGGATTTTGGCTATCATTTGATTTCTTTATATATTGTTTTTGGTAATCTCGTTCGTTTCCATAGTAGTCTGTTACTGTTATTTTTAATATATTGTTTCCTTGTGGAATTGTTATAATTTGTTCAATATTTAATTTGTTATTTCCTTGTATTGCTGTTGATTCGCCTTCATTCCATTTATATGATACTAATCTTACCGGCTTTCCCGATTTTATTTTTAGTGTAACTTTACTACCTTGCTTCGTTTCTCTTATTTCTAACTGTTGATCGATTTGTTTTGGTTTTTCAGTTATTTTTCCATAAACACCCATTGAAATCATTGCAATTCCAAATATTAATATAATACTTGCAAACATTTTTACACTTTTATTTATTGCTAATTTGTTTGTTCCTTTGGGATCTATTCCATATCTTGGTGCCATTCCTCTTAAATTTGAACCTTCTCTTAATATCTGATTCATATTTCTCCTTATTTAATTACAAATTTTTTAATTATAATTGTTCCTCCTGTTATTACAATTAAAAATGCGATTATTGTAATTATTATAATTACTTTGGTATTTTTTTCTTTTTTTATGATAATGATGTCTGAATTATCTTGATCATTTTCTTTATCATTATTATTGTTTGGTTTTGAATTAATATCCGGTGTATTACTATGATTAGCTGCTTGGCCTATTTCTGCTACATTTGACATCATTTTTGAATTTTCAGTTTCTTCCGACCATGTTAATGTAATTGTTGTAGTTTTAGTTTCTCCTGGATTTATAATATCATTTTTCAATTCTTTATTTACTAATCTTCCTTCGATCATTTTCCACTTTGGATTATCTGCAGGATTAAATTTTAATCCTGTTGGAACATAATCAATAATCTCTGTTGCATATCCTGGTATTTCTCCTTGATTTAAAATTGTTATTAAATATTGGATTTTATAAACTGTGTTTTCCAATTCATTTTTATTTTTTTCTATTCTTATTATGTCTTTCGGATTTTGTAAATTAGCTGGATTTATTGTTTCAATTCCATCTTTTATTGTTGATATATTTTGAATATTTAATTTTAGTGCCAGGTCAAAATATTTTTCATATAATTGTTCAATATCTTGGTCATCTTCTCCATCGGTCCATTTACTTGAAGCTGAGTCTTGGTCATCAACTTGATTTCCGCTTGAGTCAGTATCTTCAGCTATTTCTGCTTTATTTATTATTATTCTATTTTGTGGTACATTTTCTTTTATTCTAAATTCAATTTCTACCTCTTTATATTCAGGTGTTGTCATTGTCTTTGAATTAAAGTATTTTATTAAATTATCATCTTTATTTTTTTCTTTTGCTTTTGACAGATAATCTGTTGCTAGATATTTTACTTTTGACATATCTTGCACTGATTGATTTGCTTCATCAACATATATCCATCCATATTTTTTATTAATTTCACTCTCTGGTAAATATTCTAATGATTCTGATATTTCATTTCTTATTAATGAAGCGTATCCATCTTGTGTTCCCTCATTGTAAATTCTTATTGTGAATTTTACTGTATCTTGATTTTCAACTCTTATCGGATCTTTTATAGTTGTATATGTCATGGTTGTTATTTCTTGTCCATTTGAATTTATTTGACCATAATTAGTTGAGTCAACTTTTGGAGTTCTGTCTTTAATATCAGTGTTATTTACTTTTGTTAAAAATTGTTTTAAGGCTAAATCAAATTTTTGTAAAATTACTTTTTCAAAATCATCATCGTCTTCTTGACCTTTATAATAATAATCCCTATCATCCAATGTTGCTTTGTTTTCCTGGCTTCCCTTATATTCTGATAATTTATCATCGGATGGTATGCTTGCATTTTTTCTATCATCTCTATCTACAATATTTGAAGTGTTTGAACTCTTAGAAATTTCTGATATTGATGTAATTATTTTTAATGGTGGAACATTATTCTTAACTTTTAATTGTAGTTTTATGTCTTTGTAATTTAATGTTTGGTTGTTAAAACCTTTTATTATATTTTCTTTATCTTTTTCTGCTGATAAAAGTGATGTTTTCAATGTTCTTTGTGTTGCATCATTTGCATCCAATATCCATCCATTTGCTGCATTGAAATCACTGTTTACAAATTCTAATTCTGCTGGTAAATGCTCTGTTATTTCATCTGCATACCCATCTATATTTCCTTCGTTATAAATTCTTAATACATATGTTACTATATTTCCAGGTGCAATTGTTACTGGATTTTTCTTGTGCTTATAGATTGCTGTTGTTGAAGATGCTTCTACAATAGGTTTTGTATCTACAATTGGCTCCCTATCATATGTGTTTTCATTTTTTAATTCTCTATTATTTACAGATATAATAAATTTTCTTAATGATAAATCAAAGTACTTTCCTTTTAGTAAAGCTACTTCAACATCATCATCATCTTCATATCCTTTTCCTCTCTCTGATTCACCCCAGTTATATCCAATTTTGCTTTGATCACTTAGATTATTTATAGCAGAGTCCCTATCTCTTATTTGGTTGTTATTGTAATCTGCAACTCTTGTTATTTCTATGATATTCCTTAAGAAATTATCATCTGAATTAGTTATTGCTGTAACTCTACATTGTAATTGTATATCAATGTAGTTTAATGAATATTTTTTATCTTTTGGCTGTAAGTTGAATTTTTGAATTAATTGGTTTCCACCATATTCTGTTTTTACTATTTTATTGTCAGATGTTATTGTTTGCCATCCAAACCTTTTATTAATTTCACTTTGATCCGGTGATACAAATTCTAATCCTGCTGGTATATAATCTGTAATTTCTTTTGCATATCCATTAATTTGTCCTTCATTATATATTCTAATTATATATGTTATTATATCTCCACTATTTACATTTAACGCTTGTTTTGAATGAGTCTTCAACGCTGTTGTTCCGTTATTTAATTCAGCAGTCTTGGTTGCTAACTTTCTCAGGTTTTCTTGTGTTATTTGAGGTTCTCTACTTTCGATTTTTTTGCTTATTCCTCTTGAATCAATTATTGATGATATGTATTGTCTTAATGATAAATCAAATTCTGGAGTTCCATTTTTTATATTTATTGTTTTTTCATTATAATACTGATTTAATTCTTTTTTTACTGCAACTATGGGTTGATTATTATTTATCGTGTTGGGCGATGACGTCCAATATCTTAATACTGTTGTATTTGCAGTTCCTGTAGCTACAATTCTCAAACTATTTATAGATGTCGTTCTTGGTAATACTACATAGAAATCATTGCCAATTATATTATTTACTTTTTCTGAAAAACTATTTCCGTTTACGTCATTTCCATTGGAATTCACTATTCTCAAATTTGAAATTAAAGAATTCCCATTATATGCATTCATTCTTAATTGGGCATTTCCGTTAATTTCTAACCTATATGGTCCAACAATATAATTTTCTCCGTCCAAGTTTGATACTGCATCATCTGCATTAAAATTTATTGTTCCTTGGTTCGCATTTTGATATGTATAACCGTTGTTTACTGCATTGTTGGCCCCATTAATTAAATAATTGAATACTCTATCAATTGGAGTATTTGTAGTATTATAGTAGTATTTTTCCTTAACAGATGTATTTCTATTATTTTTTCTTACGTATAAATCAACTCCATTTGGTATGTATTCTGAATTATTAGTATATACCCAAATTGCCATTTGTTGAATTGATTCTAATACATCTATTAATTCATCCTGTGTCATTTGTTCCTTATTTCCTATGAACTCTGCCCTTGTTACTCCTGATTGTTCAAATAATCCATTTAATGATGTTTCATTATTTATATCTGCTATGTTATTTAATATCCATATTACTTTATTGTAGTTTTGATCATTTATGCTCAAATTCCTTAATGCCGTATAGTCTATAGCATTTGGCTTTGTCATATCATATACTTGAGTATATGGTACTATTCTTGTATTTATTCTACTTCCAAATCCTATTCCATTTCTTAAACAGTATATTGGCATGTTATAGTCATATGATTTTATTCCACTTGTTGATTCATTTTTTATTATTTTAAACACAGGTTTATATGTTCCATCACTTACTCTATATGTATACATTCCTGTTCTCTTTGAGTTTCCTAATTCATATAATCCTAAGTATAGAGGACTTGAACTTGAATCTACCGCTTGCGTAATATTTTTAATTAAAAATATTATGCTAATTAATATTATTGCGATAATTATTTTTCTAATTTTTTTCATATAAATTACCTTTCAGTATTAAAAATAATTTAATTCTATATTTATTCTTATTTATATTATCATATTGGATTATTTTTTTCAAAGATTTTTTACTTACATGTTTTGGAAATTACATTTCAGTATAAATTCAATGCTCCGTAATCTATCTTATGTATCTTTCAGCTAATTTTATTAAAACAAAAAAAGATAAGATGTTATCTTACCTTTCTTTATCTGGAGGCGCCACTCAGAATCGAACTGAGGATATGAGTTTTGCAGACTCTTGCCTTACCACTTGGCCATGGCGCCATATTTAATTTTAAATAAAAAAATGGAGCGGGAAACGGGGCTCAAACCCGCGACCTTCGCCTTGGCAAGGCGACGCTCTATCAACTGAGCTATTCCCGCATGTGTAATTGACTTAGTATTAATTTGTTTCCTAACGTCAATTACTATATTAACAAATTTTATTTTAGTTGTCAATAATTTTCTTTTACTTTTTAAGATTTATGTTGAAACTATATACCTTTGAAGCTTTGTGAGAACTGTTCCTTTCACTGCCATTGTAATTATTAACAATTCTTACTACATTAAATGACAATTTACTTGCATTTATTGTTTTATCGAAATATTTATAAAAAATTATTGGTCTTATTGTTGTTTCTCCTGGATATAAAACAATTCCTTGTGAATCTGTGTTTATTGAATGTCTTTCTTCTCCTCCAACATTTAATGTAATTTCTGCACCTGCAGTACTGTCTGCAATGATAATGTATTTATCTGTTTTGTTTGTTATTTTAACATTATATTGCTCTGTTTTATAGCTTACTTCTTTTGAAGCTATTTCTACTGCAATATTTTCATCTTGGTTTTTGAAATCAACCTTTTCCTTATCTATATATCCATAATCAGCAATCCTGTAGTCATTTCCTACCTTTGAAACAGTAAGTAATTCATTATAAGTTTTATAGTTTCCACTTGTTCCTGTTTTTGCTATATTATCAGACACTGTTACTTTATATATATATCTTTTTCGATAATTTGAATATGATTGAAATGATGCAACTTTTTCTTTTGTATATATTTTTGATGTTCTTTCTTTGAAGTTTGCTATTTTATTATCATAATTAAATGATTTGCATTCTTCAGTTAGAGCATTATATGCTTTTTCATAATCTCCTGCTATTAATGCATCAGTGTATGTTTGCATTGCTGCTTTTATTGACTTTTCCTGTATCTTTGGCACTGTGTTGTCTGTCATTATTGCTGTATCTGGCTTATATGATGATTGCAGTGTTAGTTTTTTTGGAAGACTTTTCAAATACCCGTTTAGAAAAAATCCTATAAGCCATATGATAAATATAGCTCCTATATATTTTCCATATTTTCTAAAAAATCTTGTAATTGCTAATTGGACTTTGTAATTTAATTTCATCATTTCTCCTTAGTTTATTTGGAATGATATTTCATAATTATTGTTTGATATTTCTTTTACTACTACTCTTTGTATTAATGTTTTGAAATTAGTATTAAATGAATCAGATATATTTACAGTTAATACATACATATCACCATTTCTATTTATTGTATCATATTCAATACTGCTTGATGTTGGATATGTTTTTTTACAATATTCTATAAATTTATTAACATCTCCAAAATTTGTTTGTTTAAACTCTGAGTTTAACTTCAAATATGCTCTTTCATATTGTTTTGTTTCAATTAATCTCATGTACTGTCCAAAGTATATCTGCATTCTTCGACGTTCTTCTGATTTTAAAGTTTTCTTTGAAATTGTTTTATCTATTTGATCTTCTTTGGTTTGTAGTGATTGCTGCGGTGTCAGTGTTGGAATATCTGATGGATTAAATTCATTAGATTTTTTTGATTTTTTTATTACATTGATTGCTATAATTATTGCTGCAATCGCTACTAATATTATTAATATAATTAATATTTTTTTATTCTTCATATTTATTCCTATTAATTTGTTGATATTCTGACATTTGGTTGTATGGCTTCTGTCATTGAAAGTTTTAGGGCGAATTTCATTGTTTTATTAGATGATGTTGATACAAATAATGTTAATTCTTGATAATCTTTAGAATTTTTGTTTTCACTTTGCTTCTCGATTGCTATATTAGTTACTGTTACATTATTTGACCAATTTATGCTATAAATTTGCTTTAGAATCTTTTGAAAATCTTCTACACTATTTATTCCCATATTCGCCATTGAATCTCTGTTTTTATCATAATATTCTAATTTTTTATTATCTGATTTTCTATTTAATGTTTCTTCAATCGTTTTAATTGCCTGTGTAAAATTTGTTATTTTTTCAGCTAATCCTTTAGGTAATGCTGCTCCTATATAGGTTCTTTTTAGTGTTTCTACTACTACATCATAATCATTGATTGATATTGATGCGTTATTTTTTATTGGTATTTGTATCAAAAAATATAATCTTCTATTTTTATTTAAAATTATTTCATAAGGAACTTCAATATAATTTGCTTGTTTTAATGCTTTATTGTAACTTAGTGTTGATCCTATAATTTCTTTCATTTCTTTAATTTCAGATTGTTTTATTTGATTCCAAATTTTGATGTATATTTCATCAGAATATATTTTTATATCATCTTGTTTTTCTGATTTGTATATTTCTTTTATTTCTTCAACTTTTTTGCCTTTTAATTTAGTCAACATGTCTTTCATTGTTGAATTTGCAAAATTATATAATACTCTTTGTAATTCATCTTTGTTGATTTCTACCTGATTTGCTTTATACAACTCTTCTATTCCGTCTATATAACTATTTTGATTTTTTGAACCATCCAATGTTGTTTTTGTTTTTTCTTTTATATATTGTTCTATTTTATTATTTGTTTCTCTTAAACTCTTCCTCAACATGTGTATTCTCAAAATATTTATATTAATAGAGAGTAATATAAACACAACTATTATAAAGATTATTTTCTTTGTATTCTTGTTCATATTACTCCCTCCATTATAATTTTATTTTTACTGCATTTGTTTTATTTGATATTTTTAATAATACATTAAAACTTTGAAGTGATTGAAATGTTAATTTTAATTGAAATTGTGTATATTCTTCTGTTTTTTGCATTGTGCCTGGCACAACTTCAATATATAAAATCTCACAATTATTTTTGTTTGCTACTGATTTTAATGATTTCATATAACTAAATACTGATTGTACATCCTGAAATCCATTATTTTTGTATCTTTCATATATTTGTTTTACTTCTTCTGGATTATATTCATTATATTTAAACATTTTGTAATTATTTGATGATAGTCTAGTCATTGCTCTTTGCACATCTTTTGGCTTTACTTTTCCTTTATATTGTGCAAAGATTTCTTTTAAATAAAGTGTTTGTAAACTACCCTCTTCTTTTATATCATTTCTATATGCTATTTGTTGTATTACTATTAATATCAACAATGCAATAATTGTTATTATATATGATTTTTTCATAAAACCTCTTATTAATTGAAAAATTTATCAACGCCTGCTGCAAGGCCTTCTGCTCTAATGTCATTTGCTTCATCTGTTGTTGCTGTTGTACTATTTCCTAATTCAATATCTATTGATGGTATCGTAGAATAAGATGTCTGTGTTAAGTCCATTTCTAAACTTCCTCGACCAAACACTTTTAATCCTTTTTCTTTTAGACCTGCAACTAAACTTTCGCCTAATCGATCATGTTGTTGCCACATTCTAGATACTGGCTCCATCTTTTTATAACTATCTACATTAGGTACCTTCATATAAAATACACCTTTATCGCTACTTGCACCATCTCCATCGTAATGTATTGCAATGTGTGCATCTGAAGTATTATTTGCAATAACCGTTCTTGCTATGTTGTCTAATTGCACATCATCTGTCTCACGAATCATCACTACATCATATCCTTTGGCTAGTAATTTATCCCTCAATTTCAATGCAACCTTTAAATTTACTGATGCTTCAGATTGGCCATTTGTAAAATCCATTCCTGACGATACCGCCATTGATGTTTTAGCTCCAGCTGCATTAGTGCCACCTGTTACTTTACCTGTTCCATCAGGGTGTGATTGTGTTTGTACTTTTGATCCACCTTTTGTTCCATGTCCTGCATTGACTGTTATTACTTTTCCTTTTTTATTAGCAGCTGTGCTTTTATAAATTTTAGCTTTTCCTGAATTAATTTTTGAAAAATTAGCATATTGCCAACTTGCATTTAATCCAATTTCTGTTCCATTTGCTAGTGCTGCTGTATTAGCTCCGGCACCACTAGTAGCCGTCCCACCTTGCACTGTTCTAGCTACAAATGCTCTTGAATCATGTGTTGTTGGTTGAACTGGAAGGCTTGCTTTTATTCGATCTATTTCGGCTTGGTTAGTGAATTTATCGAAATATTTTCTAGCCCAATATCTTCTCTTGTGCATAAAAGCTTGTGGCAATATTAGCTGTCTATTATATGTCATTGTACCTCTATTAATAACATCATCTAATTCTCCATTGCTTGACTCTGGTCTTTCATATCCCCTACAAAAAGCTGTTGCTGCTGTTTCTGGAGATGGTGAATTTACAAACATATCATAAAATGGCATATTCGCTTCAGCGTATCCTTTAAATTCGTTGTATAAATTTTCTTCTAGGCCATCTTCCCTTACTAATTTACCACCTTCTTCTCCAACAATCTTACCATATATTGCTTCTTGATCAGCAAAATGTTTAATGTTTGCTATTGTTTCTAAATATTTTGAATAATGTCCTCCAGCCCATCCTAAAGCTTTCATATCAATTGATGCCTTTCCTAAAAAATTATGATCTGAAGTTTCTTTATATAGTTTTAAAAAATAATCTAATTGATCTTCTAATAAGCTTTGCGAAAACGATCTTCCTCTTTGTTGTATAAAGGCCACTAAATTTGTTCTTAATGTAGATGTATGTTGAAATATTCCTCCTGTTCCCCCCCAAATCTCATTAGTATGATATTTATCATTGTCCAATCCAGTTTCTTGCATGATATTTCCAATTATCCCAGCTGCTTGATTTGGTGTAATTCCTCTTTCTGTTAGATACATGTAAATTAAAAATGCTTTTTGTTCTTCATTTAAGGCTTTCTCTTGTGCATTTGTTAGATTGAACTCTGTGTAGTTTCCTGCACCAAAATCGATGCCTTCACTATTTCCACCTGAACCAGAATCTGTATTTGATCCAATAGGTGAAGCACTTCCAGTGTAATTATATCCTGCTCTAGCCAATGATTCCTTTTCAATCTCCATTTGCTTTTTCAAGTTTTCCTCATCAGTTTTTGTGTAATCTGATTTCATATATTCTTCAATGCTATCATGTGGTGAACCTTGTTCATTTATTAATGATATTTCTACTTTACCATTATCTTCATTTCCGAAATCTGTCATTCCATTTGCTACTTCTACAATTGTTTCTCCACGCTTAAACTCTGTTTTCCCTGGATCTTTTATACCTTTAATTTTCATAGTATATCCAGTCAATAGATTTTTATTAATCTTTGTGAAACTTCCTGTATAAGATTTGTCTTTTACATCTTTCAGTCCATTATATTTATAATTTAAGATATCATAAGTCTCTGGTGACATTTCGATAAATGATAGTGTCAATATTCCTCCATCTTCTGATGTATAACTTGCTGTAGCATTTTCAGGAGCTACAATTTTCATATTTGATTGTTTTAAATTTTTAACTACAAGATTGTATTTTGTATTGTCATCTCTTTCGGCTTTTGAATTTGTTTTGACATTTTCAGTTTGCCATTTTTCATGACCTGTTACTTCTCCATTATCAGCAATCCATAATAGTGTTTGTTTTGTATTAGTTGTTAATTCTTCTTCTGTAAAGTATTCTAATGAATATAATAATTCTTTTATATTTTTATAAGCTTCATCGCTCGCATGTGTTTTCATTGATTCTAGCATTGCTAATGCTTGTAATGCAATCTTTTTATTTTTGTTAAAATTTACTTTTTTCTTTACCATTGGGCTTGCATAAAATTCATTTTCAACATCGCCTTCTTTTCTTGCTTTTGCTGCTTCGCTTTTTTCTTCAATATCTTCTTGTTCAACACTATATTCTTCTCCACCATAGTAATATTTATCGCTTCCTTTATCTATTGATCTAGCTGCTGCAATTTTTTTAGCAGTTTCTGCGGTTCCATCATATTGATAATATGATTTACTAAAAACTTTTTTAATATGATCACTAGGTCCTAGCAATTCTGGCTCAGATGCTTGATAGAATATACCGCTATCACCATCAACAGCTCTCATCTTTGTATCTAAATATATATCAAATGCTGCTTGAAGTGCTGTTTTTTCATCTGCCTTTGTCGTTCCTTGTTCTGTTGAAGTCCCTTCAGTTTGTTTCTTATACATGTCTTTCAGATATTCCAATGTATGTTCATGAGCCAATTTATTTTTTTCTGCATCAGATTCATCTGGGCTTATTGCTCCAGTATTCCCGGGATTATTAAGATCGTCAGTATATATTTTTGTTTTTTTATTATTGTAATTATCAATTGCATCTTTTACTTTTCCCTTTTCATACTTGTCAATATCTTCTTGTGTTATACCTCTATCAATCATATCTTGTATATCATCGAATATTATATCATCATATTGACTTTCGCTTGAGTTTTCGCTTTCTTTAACTGAATCAGATGCATATTTTATTCTTTTTTCAACGATTCTCGCTCTACGGTATGCTCCGTGTGATACTTTACCAGTTGTACCCATGAAATCTATTGTTCCATAAAACCAGTGATTTGTTACATCTTTTATAATTGGATATAGCATGTCCTGTGGAGTCATTCCTTTTGCAATTAATTGTGCTAATTCAAAATATTGACTTCCTGAAAATTCTACTCCATTAATAATTATTGATCCATGGTCTTTTTTCATTGTTGCTAATGTATTATCATCATTTTCAAATTCAAAAGTTGATTCTCCTGTTAAGACTTTATCTGCTGCTTTTCTATAATTTAGCTTACCATCAAAATCATACCACTTTTGAGAACTTTCTCCAGACCTCCACATTTCATAGAAAAATTCAAATTCTATGCTCGGATCTTCTTCTCTTGCAATTCTCTTTACGTGCTCTATTAATTTTTTATATAAGCCTTTATCTTCAGGTTCGATTGCTGTTGTTAAGAAATTCTCTACAAATTGTTTTGCATTTAATATTGGTTCATCGCTTTCACTATATTTGTCAGTATCATGTGAAAATTTAACAGTTTTACCCTCTTTAGTATTAATCTCAATATCATATGTCATTTTACTTTTTAATAATTCTATATTTACTTTTGTATTGAAATCTGAACCAGTTGCAATTTTTTGTGATAAATCCGGCATCATTGTTGATGTGTGCAATGCTATAAATAATTCAAGTGGTCTTCCATACATTGCTGTCCAAGATTCTAAATCAAATGAATATGAACTACCTCTTCTTATTTGTACTTTAGCCTTATTCTTACCTAATACTGCATTACTTATTCCAGAAAGAATAGGTATATTTATTGTAAACACTTTTGTATTTATATATAATTTTCTTTTTTCAGTGTTTACAACTGCATAATCTTCTGCATTGTCAACAGTATCTTTAGAATTAACGAATGGTATGCTATGATTTAAAATATTTATTAATCCTGAAGATGATTGGTCAATACTCTTTAATTCATCATTATTCATTAATGCTCTGATATTATCCCATGCATTTATTACTTTTGCAAATAAAAATGTATCTGCAGCAACGTATGTTTGTGCATCTGCTGTAATATATGCTGATAAATAATCATTGGCTAAATCCCTGTTTACTGGTACTATTTTGCTTATTTCTTTATTTGTACTTACTTTATTTTCTTCTAAATCTTTTTTTGTAGGCTTTTTGTATTTGACATCTGCAAATCCATAACTTTGAATATCATAACCCAAATTTTGTATATATTGTGCAACGCCTTTCAATTCTTCTTGTGTTACTATTTTGCTATTTCCTGTTGTAGCACCCTTTAATCCTTCTAATATTTTAAAACCAAATTTCTTTAATTTGCCTAATATCATTCCAGGCATAACTGTAAAGAAGCCAATTATTCCAATTACTATTATTACTACTAATATTACTATTAATATAATAGGCAATGCTGGTGCAGCTGCGGCTACTGCTGTGCTTGCTCCACTTGCTGCAGTTGTTCCACCTGCTGCGGTTGCTGCTCCAGCTGTTCCTGCACCTCCTGCTGCTCCGGCGCTACCTGCACCTCCGGCGGCTCCTGCACCTCCGGCTCCTCCGGCAGCTCCTGTACCACCAGCTCCTCCGCTTAGTCCATTACCTTTTGGAAGTCCTCCTGTCTTATTTCCTACAGCTTGGTTTGGTGAATTTCCTGGTGTTGAAGGCTTTCCAGATTCTTTACCACTATTTGTTTCATTTGATTTATTATTTTTTGTTTTTTCTTTTGGCTCTGATTGATTATTTCTCGAGTTGCTACTTGAAGATTCATCTTCTGGTTCTTCCTTATTTTTACCTTGTTCTGAGGAATCTTTTGAAGATGAGTCATCATCTTCATTATCTTTTATTCTATCTATTAAATCTTGTAAGTCATCTTTCCAATCAAGTGCTTGATCTTTTGCATTATTAAAATTATTTTTTAACGAATCTATTTTTTCTTGTTCTTCGTCTTCATCATATAATCCACCAAGTGCTTGCTCCTCTTCTGGAATATCATTTTGTGGTTTGTTACTCTTTGATTTACTCATCTTCTATCACCTCCTATTATTCAGATTTTCTTCTAGCTATCCATCTTCCTGCTCTGTATGCTGTAGTATGTTGGTCTAAATCTCCGCTGTTAATATTATCTAACAATGTATCTGTATGATTATCTAGTTTTTTATCATCTATTTTTCCGTGTTTATCCATTATGTTTTGATGTTTTTGTAGTCTATCCACGAATTCTTGCTCTTGTTCATTAGCTGCACTAATATTACCTTTTGCTAAGTCTTTAAAATATTTTTCATCCTTATCTGGTGATACTTTTCTCGCTAATTTGTATGCATCTACCATATCTCCTTGTGAAGCTCTTTCAACTGCATTATTCATATTTTTTGTTATTGAGTCTTTGGCACTAAATCCTGCTGCTAATACTGCTTTTCCATCTCCACTTGCTACTGCTATTGCCATCTTAGCCATTGCTGCTGCAACTCCTAATGATGAGCCAACATATCCATGAACTGCCGCTCTTCTCAATCTTCTCTTTTTCAATTGTTGTGTTGTTTTATTGTTGATTCCTGATAGTTCTCTATTTTCGGCAGGTGTTCTTGATGATTTGTTATTCAATGTTTCTCGTCTTGCATCTATTGCGCTATAGTTGTCATACCAATCATCTCCATTTGTTGGTGGTTGGTTTGTTGGCGATTGATTTGTAGGTGGTTGGTTTGTTTGTGGTTGATTTGTTTGTGGTTGGCTTGTTTGTGGTTGGCTTGTTTGTGGTTGGCTTGTTTGCGGTTGATTTGTTGGCGGTTGATTTGTTTGTGGTTGGTTCGTTGCTGGTTGATTTGTTTGTGGTTGGTTCGTTGGTGGTTGGTTCGTTGGTGGTTGGTTTGTTGGCGATTGATTTGTAGGTGGTTGGTTTCTTCGTGGCTGTTGTGTTGGTGGCTGTTGGTTTTGTGCTGTTCTTATTGGAGTTCTCTTTTGTCCTCCTGATCTCTCTAGTCCTCCCATAAACCTATTTTTTGATGAATCCCCAGTGTATTGAACACCGCCTTTTGTCTTTCCTTCCATTTTTCCGGCAACTGCGGAAATAAGAGCTACCTCACCAATTACATTTCCTAAATTATTTGGTTTGATTCCAAATATTCCTCTAACTATATTTTCTGATTGTAGTATAAATGATAAGAAATATATTCCTATAAATATATCTGCAAAATTATCATTTCTAGTCAATAATTGTGTTCCAATACTTCCTAATGCTAAGTAAGTTATGCAATGGAACGGTTGGATTAATATTGTATATGAAAATTCTTTTAACCATGCATTTAACGCTTGAGATTTTCCATCTCCAATTTTATCTATTGAGTATGTTACTGTTACCAATGGTGCTATTGTTATTAAAAATGCTATTGTCATCATTCTTTTTAAATATGAAATAAAGAACATTATTGTAACAACGCATAATACCATATATGCAAAAGTGTTTGCCATTGATGTGGTTATTTTGATTGCTTTTAATGCATTAACAAATAGCGTTTCCATAATATCATTATTTTTTCCTGCTACGACTTTCTCTCCAGCTTTATATAGTGCTTTTACCAATGCATCATTTATTGCGATAATTCCGATCATTATATAGTGTAATACAAATATTAATGCTAAGCTTTGTACCCAATAAATTAATATTTCTTTATATTGAGCTTTTTTCTCAGATGTTGTAGCTAATAACATTCTTATTGCAATATACATTGCTACAATTACTAATATTGTTATGGCAATATTTCTAATTGCTATATACCATGTTGCAATATTTTCTTGTATCAAATTATTTGTATTATCTTTATTACTTCCTGTTTTATCAAAGAAATTTACGCTTATTAAACCTATTGGATTTTCTATTGCTTGGTTAAATATTATTGATTCAATTGAAAAATCTCCACCTAAAATAGCTCCTATTACCGACGCTGCTGTGTATAATGTCACTAGCAATAACATTTTAGGTAGCCAAAATAGTATTCCTACAATTCCATCCAATGCTCCTGTTATAAGCTTTAATATTGTTGGCTTTCCTAATCCATCATTTTCATCTTCAGCTTCTTCATCATCTTGTTGATTTTTTGATGTTTTATCTTGATTTACTACATTATTCGTTGAATTCATTAATTCTTCAGATATTTGTACTGAACCATTAGAGCTTAGTGTTGCTTCTGTAAGCTTTTTTTCCCATTTTCCTTTTTCTTCTTCTAACTTTTTCTTTATTGTATCATCTGAATTTGAAGCTATTCTATCATCTAAATCTTTAATTTTATTCTTTATTTGATCAGCTGTCATTTTTGGAGCTATCATATTAGAATAAAAATTATACATTGGATCTCCTGGCTTTACTATTTCCATTGGAAATTGAGAAATTTGTATTGGGCTATTCGGATCATTAGGATAAAGTTTCTTAGGAAAAAATGTTGGTTTATTATTAGTTGTAGTTAAATTATTTGCTTGACTAGAATTTGTTATTTCTTTACCTTTTATAGATAACTTTATATTTGTTCCTTGAATTTCGCTTTCTAATCCATTTATAGTTGTTTTATCTATTTTAACAGTAGTTTGAGAACTGTTTATTGCTGATTGATTTGTCTCTCTTAAAGAATCAACATATCCTTGCAATATTGTTTTTTTAGTTATATCATCTGTTATACTATTAACATCTGTTTGAAGTGCGTCAATAAATTTTATCATATCATCTGTCTTATATTCTAGTTTATTATTTTCTTTATTTTTATTAATCTGCGCTTCCTTTGCTTTTTCTTGTATCTTTATATCTGTCATAGTCATATGGTCGGAAGCTTCTACTGTATTCCAACTAATTATTGATGATATAATTAAGACATTTATAGTTATTAATATTATTACTATTTTACTTATTTTTTTCATATTCTCCCCTTAATTATTATAAATTATCAATAAATTTATTAACATTTAATTTTGATTTTCTTTTTTCATTTGAATCTTTTAAGGTATTTATACTGTTTCCAATCTTAGCTATATTTTCGTCTTCAGCAATTACTGATGTTAATATTCTACTTAATTCTTCTGCTATATATCTTGAGCCTTCCCTTTTTGCTCTAGCTTCACTTATATCATTAACATCAATTCTTTGTTCAGTGTTTTCCCTTATATTTAAAGGTGGTGTCTCCTGATTTACATCATTAATTCTTTGATCGTTGTTAATTGTTTGATTATTGTTTATTGGCTCATTATTAGTTGGTTCTTCGTTTGTATCAGCATTTCTCATTTCTTGATTTTGTTCTATATTCTGTCTATTTATTGATGGCGCTGTTTGATTAATCACTATTACATTATCTGGTCTTATTGAAGAGTTGTTATTGTTATTGTTTTGTTCTTCATTATTTTCTGAATCTACAAATCTATTTCCGTTTAATTTTTCAAGTGCAGTTTGTCTTTCATTATCATCCATTTTTGATTTTTCAATTACTCTATCTAAAATTAAATTTATTTTTGTTGTTGTCAAATCTTCTTTATTTTCTATATTTAGCTCTGCCATTTGTTTCTTTACTATTTTATCTAGTGAGTTCGAATTTATATCTAAATAGTGAATTCTTCTTAACTTTCTTTTTATATCTTCCGCGCTTATACGTTCATTTCTATTATTGTTATTAATATTATTTCTACTTCTTCTTTCAGCTAATAATTCTCTATATTCAGATCTTATCTTTGTTTTATCCTTTACAGTTTCACTATGTGATGTAATTTGTTTTTTATACTTGCCTATTTTTTCAGTAGATTTTTTCTGTTTTTTCTCGTGTTCTTTTTTTACTTTTTTCCAATCAGTCATTTTTAATAATTCTAATGTACTAAATGAAATATCTTCACCATCTGTTATATCTTTTATTAATGCCAACGGAACACCTATTATTCTTGCTGCTTTCATTGCATTAATTTTAGCTGTTGTTGCCACATTAGCGGTAAAATTACCGATTTTTTCTTTAGTATATTTTTTAGATAATTCTTTTGAATATTTACTTGATTCAGTTTCTCTTCTTGCATCTTTTCTTACATCTAATAATTGCTCTGTTTCTTCTGGACTTTCATGATGTAATATATGTTTACTAACTATTGGATTTCCTAATACAACTTTATCAATTTTATCCCTAATTAGTTCTTTGTTTGGATCATTTACATCATTGTTAATTGATAATTTATTTGTAATTAATTTTGCTCCAGAAATTCCAGCTGTATATGCAAATCCGCCAAGAGTCTTAGCTATTGCTTTTGCTGGTTTAGTTGTTATACTTGCATAACTCTTAAATGTTTTCTTTGCAAGTTGTAATTTTGCAAATGTCATTAATCCTCTTCCACGTTCTGCAGGCATTGATCCAACTGAACCTGATTTTGAATTAAATTTAAATAATTTTATTACTGTTGCTGATAATTTTAACATTGATTTTAAAACAAACCAGAATATTAAAAATCCTAGTAAATTTTCCATTGCACCTTCGAATAAGCTTCTTACGAATAGTGCATAAAATAATGCATGTATACTTTGTTCCATTACATTTATTATTAAATCATATAACCATTTTGAATATGTTTTACTTACTGATTTTCCTGTTGATTCGTATGCTGTTTTGACTATAATAAATGGCCCTGAAATTATTAATATCAATATTAGAATAAATCTTTTTAAATATACGAAAAAATATTGTATTGTTAAACATGTTACCATTACATATAAAATTGTTGCTGGAAATGATATCGACAATCTTATATCTAATGCTCTTTCTAACAAAATTACATTTAGGTTTTGTAATCTTGGGTCATCTATATGCGCTACATCTTTTATTGTTTCAATAATATCTGTGTTAAATGCAATTACTGTATAAATTATAATATGCATAATTATTAATGTTGATAATGCTTTTATCCAAGCTATCATCATTTCTTTATATCTTGCTTTATTTTCTGCAGACTCTGTATACATATTCAAAAACATTCTTATTGCAACATACATTAATACTATTACCATTACCATGATTGCAATATTTCTTAATACGTAGTACCAAGTTTTTATTCCTTCTCTTATCTGAATGATAAATGCTTTTGGATTTTTTTCTTTTATTTCTTTTACAGCTTGTGAGTCATTAAAAAAATTAATATCTACTAATGGTTCCTCATTGAATAACATTGTATCTATTGTTATTAATTTTTTTGCACCTTCTAATAATTTGTTCTTTTCATTTTCATTTATAATTTCTTCTGTTGTTTTTTTATTGCTATCTGTAGTGCCTTCATCATCTGATGCGCCTAATTCTAAATCTTTTCCTAATTGCGATTCTACTGCTGATTGATCTTCATCTATGTTTAATAAACCATATGTTGGTTTTGAAAAAATCATGAATAAAGCTAAAATAGCTATTATTGTTATTATTATATTCTTTTTTAGCTTATTCATAATTCCTCCTTTTTATTTTTTCATAAATGATGTTATTGTTAAAAATATATTGTAGATAATATTTGTAAATCCAATAATTATAACTTTAATTATCATGAATAATAATCCTAATAAATAGTCAATGAAATCACCAATTTTTTTAAAAAAGTTTCTAATTGGATTTATTTCTCCTTCATATGTTACATCTCCTGGAAGTCCATTAAATCTAAACTTCTTTTCGTCAATGTTTTGTCTGTCATCTATTTCTTCACCTTCGGCCGTGTAACCTCCTGAAGATCCTGTTCCATAGGCTCCTGGACTTAATGGAGGTGTTTCATTCGCTATATAGTAATCTCCCATACACACAAATGTATGCCCTTGTGATAGAGTTACTGCTATATCTCCTATTTGCATTTTTTGCGTAGCAGCTAACTGTGCGGTTGTTCCTTTTCCTATATCAGTAACTTCAGTAAACCCTAATCCTGGTAAGCCACTTCTTAATGTAGTTGTTGTCATTATATCGACTTGTTTATTGATTCCTGCTTTCATAAAAGCAAATTTTACTCCTGCTGATACAAATGCTGAACAGTCTGTATTACATGGAGTAGTCAAATTCATAGGCTCATAATTTACTTTTGCAACTTCTATACCAAAGCTTGCTCTGTCGTTTTGATTATATCCAATATATGAATTACTAGCGGCATCTCCAAGATAATATGCTATTGTTCTAGCCACTTTTGGATCTGGATGTCTAAACACTGAATAAACCTTTTTTCCCCCTGAAAACGGTGTTATTCTAACCTCTTTGCCTGTTTGATCTCCAGCTTTTCCACCTTTAATTTTACCATTTTCATCTATTTTAGCTTCGACTTTATATAAATTTCCTGGTACTTTTTTTAAATTTTTAGGAATATAATATGTATCTCCATAATCTACTGTAGTTTGATTTACGTTATTGCTTGAATTATAACTTGATTCAGTATTTTGACTCGACTCAAGTGCATTTACTACTGAAGTTATGAAATTCCAATTTTGCGATGGTACCATTGTTGTTCCATTTTTGTCTTCTTCAGCAACTTTTAAATAATTATCTACCTCTTCTGAAATTTTTACTATTGATTGACTATAATCTCCCAAATTATCTTTATTATTTTTTAATTTATCCACTTTTTGCTTTAACTGCATTATTTCAAATCTAGTTTTTTTAATCTCTAGATTATTAATTCCTACACCTGAACTCAATGCTTTTACTGAATATATAAAGTTAAATATTGTGGATATTATCAAAAATAATATTGCAATCCTCTTAATTTTATTCATTTATATCTCCTGCATATCATATATTAATACTTCATTTGAATTTACTGGAGTTAATTTAATTTGATCTGTTTTAATTTTGTTTTCTTTTACTATACCCTGTAATGTTTTATTCAAATAAACTTTTCCTTTATAATTTGAATATATATATATTCCTGTTTCTTTTTCTCCAATAGTTGGACTTTGGTAATTATATTTTATTTCAAAGCCTTCTAATGGAAATGATATATATATTGAATCAGACTTAATTCTTTTTATATAAAAATCAGGATATATTTCTATTACTTTTTTATAAAATTCATTATAATCTTTATTTTTTAATAATTCATTTACTACTTTTTCAAATTGTAAGTTTTTTGCTTCGTCATAAGCTTTTTTTCTTGTTACAAAAACTTCTTTATTATAATAAAACACAGTGTATTTTTCAGTATCAAATCCTTGAATAGTTATATCATTTGAACTTGTATTCAAAGTACGATATTTAAAATCATTTTCTGGCATTCCTGGATATATTCCTTCAAAAACTTCATTATTGTAGTTCTTATTAAATATTATTGCTGCAACTTTTCCATCTATCATTTTTATTCTATATCCATTATTATCATAATAATCCACATTTTTAACACTTCTTGTGATCTTTCCAATTGTTTTAGATGTGTTTCTGTTCCAATCATTATTTAATAAATCAATTAATTCTTGCGATTTTATTACTGGATTTATTAGATCAGATTCTTTAGGAAGGTTGCCGATATTTTCTAAGCTTGCAATGTTTGCAAAATAATTTATATCATTATTAACAACATATTTTATTATTCCATTTACATTAAACTTTCCTCTAATAATCATGTCCTTATCTTTATCTATTAATCTAAAACTTTTCTTTTTTAATATTGGATTTATTAATGTCATTAAATGTTCAAAATATTTTTTATTTGAATTTTCATCTTCTGAAGGTTCTTGTCCAAATTTCAAATAGATGTCAATTCTATATTCTTGTTCTTTACCACTTTCAGCCCTTAATAATTTTGTTCCTGTTTTCTGTAATGTGCTCTTTAATTCATTTATGTTTATTCCAATATTTTCTTTTAATAATTGTCTTACTAATGCAATTACTAAGATTATTGATAAAATTATCAATATATATTTAAAAATCTTTTTGTCTTTCATAAACTATTTTCCTATTTTTAATACATTATCCAAATCTTGATCAATTTCTTCATTTGATTTAATTTGTAGCGCTTTTTTAGCTACCTTCATTGATTTTCCTAACAAATAAAATGCTATTGCTGTTAATAATGGTACTTTTAACATTATTTCATCAAATGACCCGAATATTAGTACATATATCATATATTGAAATGGTTGCATCAAAATTGCTGTTGAAAAATCAATTATCCATTGTCTTAATGCTTGTCCTCTATCATCTGCAATTCTGTCAATTGGATATGATACGCATATTAGTGGCGAAATTATTATTAGCATGTATACTTGCATTGCTCTTTTTATATATACTAGGAAGAATTTAAGCTGATACCATATTATTGATAGCATTGACAAAAAATAGAATACTTGCTTAACTATGCTTCCTTCGAGCCAATAATTCCCGAATACATTTTGCATTATCTTCTTTTCAACATCAAAAAGTGTGTCTGATGCTATTTGATTTATTATCGATATTGCTACATTTGACAAAGCGATTAATCCGACTGCCAAATATTGCAATACAAATATTAAGAACATTGCTCTAACCCATCCTATTAACATGTCTTTTAATTTAGCTGTCTGACTTGCTGATGCGCTTCCAATTAGCATCCTTATTGCAATGTACATTAATACAACAACTAGTAGCATAATGCTTAAGTTTCTTACTGTAATATAGAAAATTGATATTTGTTCTCTTATTAGTGACAACGTCTCTGAATACATTCCATCCGATTCTTTTGTGTCAAATATGTCTACATCAAATAGTGGATATTTGTTTGCTAATAAATTTCCAATTGTATAAACATTCGTATTATCAAGCAATGGGACAAATGGTTTTCCAGTTACTATTAAAGTTAATAATGTAGAAATCATTGCTGGTACAATTGATAATAATACTAGTAGTATGCTAAATCCAGCGCTAAACATGCTTGGAGATGATGTTATTTCATCTTTTTGATCTACAGTTTCTGAACCGCTTGTGGTTCCAGTTTTTGATGTTGTTGTTCCGTCTTTTATTAAGGAGTTAATATTATCATTTCCATTTTTTTGTCTTCTGATTGCTACATCTCTAACGTTTTCTCCTTTGACCGAATCAACAGTTGATGATAATGCATTTGATTTTGGTACTAAAAAAGGAGTTGGTATTATGAATTCAAAAATCAAGATTAGTAATGTCAATATTGTAATTATTTTGTTTTTCATACCCACTCCTTTTATTATTTTATTATTTCTTTTCCCTTATTTTATTTATATTTGTTTCAATAAATTCAAGTTCTTTCTTAGTTGGTCTAATTTCAATTATTGCTGTTTGCTCTCCAACTTTAAATAATCCTTCTCCTCTTGCGCATGTTGTTAAGAATGAAGCTTCACCCTCACTTAACTTAAATATTTCTTGTATATATTGTATTTCAGATTTATCCTGTGATAGGAATAATTTTGTATCTGATGATGTTAATACAGCTTGTACTTCAGATTTTTCATAGAAGTCTTGGAATCTTTGTGATACAACTGCTAAAGAAACATTTCTTTTTCTTGCACGTCTTGCCATTTTATTTAAAAAGTCTACGGCTTCTGGGAATGGTAGTAACATCCAAGCTTCATCGACTAGCACTCTCTTCTTTCCTGCCTTAGATTTATCTTCACTGTTTTTCTTAACATATTTTTCCCAAATCCATGATAGTAAGATTTGTTGTGCCAATGGTCTAGCAAATCTTTCTTCTAATTGAGAAATGTCCATATTTATGAATTGTGTTCCATCCAATAAATCAAATGTTGATTGTCCATCAAAGTATGACATTGGTCCATTATATTCTCTTACATACTGTCTCATTACTTTTACTAAGTAACTGTAGTGGAATCTATAATCTTCGTTTGTATTCGCTCTTGCGTTGTTAACAATTCTCTTATACCAACTTGTCATTGTAGGCATTGCTTTTTTCTTTCTTCCTAAGAACTCTGTTCTTGAACTGCTTCTTTGATCTACTGCATATAAACTGTTTACATTGTTGTTAACACCTATTGATGAATACTCCTCAGCTATTGCTTCTGAAATAATCTGCTTTGTTACTTCGTTTACATCTTCTGACTTTGTACTTCCTCTTGCCATTGTTAAGATGATTTGTGTTACGTCTTCAATTTTGTTTTCAACATTTAATACAATTTGTTCTTTTCCTGTTATCTCATCTCTTACAATTTCAGGTTCAACATCAAATGGATTTATTATTGTATTTGAGTTCGGAGATATTACTATATTGACTCCTCCCAGTGCTTCTGCAACAACTCCATATTCACCTTCGGCATCTAGTGCTAATGTTTCAATTCCATTTAACACTGCTGATCTTGCTATTAATGTTTTTATTGCAACACCTTTACCAGCACCTGATTTACCAAATACAACCATATTGTAATTGCTTAATGTATTACTAAAATTATCGTATAAGATTGGTAATCCAGTTTGTCTATTAAACCCAAGGGGTACACCATTTTCATGACCAACATCTGAATTTATGAAAGGAAATACTGTTGACATTGATCTTCTATCAAATGTGTGTTTTTTTCCTAATTTATCATTATTGAATGGCATATTGCTTTGGAATGCTTGTTCTTGTTGTGCCCAAGCTGCTTTTAATTCTACAAGTGTTTTTGACATTTCTGATGTCAATAATTCTGTTCTTCTATCCAACTCTTCCATGTCATATGCAAATAATGTACAAATTATTGATGATTCATACAATTTATCCATTCCTGCTGCAATAGCATCTCTAAGCTCTTCTGCTTCTAGTCTTTTTTGTGCTAATTCACTCTCTCTATTGATATTTCCTCTATCTTTAGCAACGATTCTTTCTGACTCTAGTGTGTTTATTACTTTATTTAATTCATTTTGTGATTTTGCCTCACTTATTGGATTTATAAATACTGATACATTGATATCTCCAAAAGTATACATACTTCTCAAAAACTCTGGAAATGTACACATTCTTGGAAGCACTGATATTATCATTGTTCGCGCATATTTATTTGTATTTGAAAATATTTCAAGGTGATTTGTGCTTGAAGCATCTATTCCAGCAGGAGCTATTAAATCTTTGATATCTTTAATATTTTCTGACAATGGCCCTTTTGATTCTGTGCTTTCAACATTTTTGATTTGTAGAGTATTTAAATTCTTTCTACTCATTAATAGTTTTCCTCCTCATTTGTTATTTAACGCCTGTGATTTTTCTTATTTTAGGTTTTACATCAATTATATCAGAAGTATCCAATTCTGCTTCTCTGATTTCCTTTATTGTTTTTTCATATAAATCTTTGCTTAAATCATTTTTATAATCAGCCATTATGCTTTCAGCTTTTCTTCTAATTTCTGCTGCTTTAAGTTTTCTTTCTGCTTTTAATTGTTCATCTGCTTTTGTTATACTATTTGTTGCTAATTTTAAAGCTTCTGTTTCTATTTGTTTTTTCAATTCTTCTTTTCTTGTTTCAAGTACATCTTTAGCTGTTGAATATAATCTATCATATTGTGCATCTAACGCATTTCTTAATGTATATGTATCTGATGATTCTCTGTTATATGCAACATATAGTAATTCTGCTAATTCTTCTGAATTCAAAACTTTTCCTGTAATTTCTGATGATGTTAATGCATTTAAAATTGTTTGTGTTCTTGTAAATAATTCTGAAAACACTAAATCGTTTAATTCTAAATCTGAATATTTTTTAGTATCTCCAATTTCATTTGCATAATATGAAACTACGATATATGTTTTTTGTTGTAGCATATATTGGCTATCGTTTATTTTGTTAGTATATTCTTCAATTGATTCACTATATTCAACAATATTTATTTTTCTTTTTCTATCGAACATTAATTTATTTAGCAATTCTTCATTTCCTTTTTGTCTTGCTAATTGAATCTGTGCATCAATTTTACTAATTTCATCAAGCATTGCTTCTGTTCTTTTTGAATATGAATTAAGTAAATTGCTCATATCTAATTTTCTAGTTTGAACATACAATTGTATTGGTGTTCTTATTGTATTTAAAAATGCTATAAATCCTAATTCTACTGCTGATTTTTCATCGTTTGATAACAAGTCATAGTTAATACCTTTGCATTCAATAACCATTACAAATTGCTCTCTGTTTTTTCTTATAATCATGTTATCTGTTATTGAATCAAATTCCATAAATTTATATATAGAATCGATTTCTTTTCCGTCTCTTGTTATTAAATTAGTCTTTTTTACTTGATTATTGCTTTGTCCTCCAATAATTTTAGAAGAATTTTCAGCAGTTCTTTCATTTTCCTTTATTCTCATTCTAATTATGATGAATACTACTAGTAATGATAATAATCCCATTACTCCAATAATTCCTATCATAATCAAATTTAACATTTCTATTTGGCTAAGTGAGTTCACTATTTCTTACCTCCTTGGTTAACATTAGTTTTCATCCCTAAGATATTTTCAAAATTAATTGTTGTGTTAGTCGTATATGTTGGTTCTTTTCTAGGTATTGCATATGAATAGACTTTTCTACTTTTTCTGAATTTTATATATTTTATTATAATTTCATCAACAGTATCTCCTGCTAAATATCTACCTACTTTTCCAGTTGTTGATGGGAATTTTACTGTTGCAACAAGATACCCTAATACTGCCATCAATGCTATTATTATCATTCCTATCGTTTTTTGTCCCAAAATTGATAATATTATATATATTGGCGTTCCTAGTAGTGCTCCTGCTGCTGTATATATTAATGATTTTGTCGTAAATATTAATAATATTCTACCTTCACCTTTTAACTTATTATTTGGTATTGCATAACTTCCCATTTCTTTCTCCTTTGTTTATCTTATATAGAGTCTCCTATTGAAACTATAATTTTTGTTATTCCAACTGCTGAAACTAATAATACTATCGCAATTACATAGTAGATTAATCTTTCTTTAACCTTGGCTTTTTCATCAGCTCCGCTCATCATGTATTTAAATCCTAAATACATTCCTACTCCAACAGCTACTCCTAATCCAATAACTAAAAATACTTGTCCTATTCCTCCCAAGTCTTTTGCAATCACACCTGTATCGACTGTTGAACCTGATTTTCCTTGCTCAATAAATGACTTTGCGCTACTAAATATTCCAGATACTGATGTATCTGCATAAACTGCTTTATTATTAATACAGAAAATAGCAATTATTATTGCTACTGTGGTTATAAATTTCACTATTTTTTTATTATTAAGCATAATTTCCCCTTGATTATAAATATTTATTATATTATAACAATTTAT
>ERZ773070.255-NODE-255-length-40963-cov-26.467366_pt1 | contig 40963 bp, 46 predicted proteins | sample MGYA00580618_ERZ773070 | MGnify/ENA primary metagenome ERZ773070 (study PRJEB29015, sample SAMEA2738023) | human oral metagenome | biome: human oral; feature: human-associated habitat; material: dental | place: China | collected 2019 ...
ATAATTCTACCAAAATCAGCTTGTCCTTTGCTTCCGGGGCTAATGGAAACACGACCAAAGCTTACTCAAAATAGTATACAGATTTTATGGGTTTGTGTCAATTAAAAGTTACTATGATTTTTATCTTAAAGCCTATCTATTTACAAGCCCCATGGATTGACTATAATATCCTATTCAAACATTCCAGTTTTAGGATTCCAATAACCCGTTTCTAATGTTATATCCTTCTCTACACCACTATTACTTGCTATCGTTACAATCTCTTTTTCTTTTGCCTCAATATTATTAGAAATATTAAAAGTATTAGTATCCTTTATAAACTTAACCTTTTGTCCATTAACCTTTACAATTAAATCTCCAACTTTTAATCCAGCTTTTTCAGCAGGACTATTAGGATCGATTTTTTCAATTGGATATCCTTTTTTACCTTTTGTACGACTAAGAGTGTATCCATTTGTATATCCGCCATCAAAATGTAGTTTGATTTTATTTAAAATTATTCTTTCTGATTCATCAGTGCTCGTTCTTTCAACACCAAAGCCACCTTTTTGTAGACTATATAGCTCAGCATTTTCAGAATAAGATACCTCACTACCTAAATGCTTTAAAGATGTAGATATAGTAAAATATGTATAGCGATTTGTTTTTACAGAAGCTTCACCAAACAATCCCACTCTTAACTTTTTCGCTGAGTTAAATACTATCATCTCAGAACTATCGCTACCTATTTGTAATGCATTAACTCCCTGCTGAGGAATTAAAGTAACTGTCGAATTTGGATGTCTCAACTCTTTGTTTATTAAAATATATGATTTAATTTCCATTGGTGTTGCATTATTGATTTGAATCGATGCAGCTATTGCAGTAGATAGAGAAAATAATATTAATAGACCTGTACATAAAGCCCATTTTTTTAATCTAGATATTACCATAATTAGCCCTTTTTTAATAATACAATATATAGAAATACCCGCAGTGCATAGCACTGCGGGCAATAGCGCCAAATTATTTAGAGTACAATTTTGACATCATCATAATACTTCTTGTTTACTATGATTAGAGCACTTTAAATTTTAAAAAGTTGAGTAACAGTTGGGCAACGTTACCAATTTAATACAAGTTTTAACGATTTACATAATATATACTATTATAAAAATCTAGTCGATTTCTTCAATTTTATAAGATAACATCAAATCGTCAATAAGACCTCTTACACCTTCTTCGTTGTATTCTTTCGGATCGAGAATGACTTCAGCTATCCAATCTGCAGTCCAAACGTAGTCAACACCTTCAGGCCATTTAAAATCGGGAAATTCATCTTGCATATTGCACTCTTCCCATTGAGCCTTGTCCCATTTACCAATGCAAGGTGATTGGCGCATTTCTCTTTCTAAAATAAGCTCCCATGCTTCTTTATAAGATTCTACTGTTCCCATTTCTCGATGTTGATTAGATGTACAATTAATCACTTTTAGCATTTTTATTTCCTCCCCGTATAACCGTTCCATAGCTTGTCTAGTTACTAACCAATTCTTGCCAGACTTTCTATATTCTCCTGGTTTGAATCCATTTTTAACACGGCCTCTACAATTCTGTTTTAAAGCGTCAGCTGTAATATTCCAGCGTTTTGAAGCTTCCTGAAGAGTCATAACATCGTTCAATTCCACTTAAATCACCTTCAAAGATATTAATAAATTATAAATAGATAATACTAAGGCAATAATCCCTATTAATAAAGATATTCTTGTAATCATATTTATCAGTTGATATAATTAAGGGGAAGAGTGGAGCCCTTTCGGGCTCCTGTGGTTACTCTTTTGTAATTGCTGTAATCACCGCAGTCGCTAGTTGGATGATTGCTATTATTAAGGGTAGCCACTTTTTTAACTTCTTTAACCTTTTCTTACTCAACTTTTCACCTCCTTTCTACATCTTTATTATACCCTATATCGGGTATAATGTCAACAAAATAATCACAAATTTCTACAAAAAAAGACCTTACCAGGAGATATTCCTAGTAAGGTCTTTTGTATTATTATAGTCAATTCATGAGTCCACCTGCTCATGCTCAGGAGATGTATGGATCACCTCGCTATCCGCGTATCGCAATTCCGATTGTCGCACCCGCTCCTAATATCTGCGATAGGTTGCGTTGCATCTTGAGACGTTTGATAGTCCTCTCGTCTTTTTCGACTTTCTCTTTCAATTCGGTCAAAGAGTTCTGCATTTCTGACAAGGTAACTTCTTGCTTCATTGATAGCATTTTGGCTTTCGTCAATTCGGTTTCCAATGTCGAAATTGTATCGTGTGCTTTGTTCAACTCTTCCCTTTGCTTCATGACTAAGCTCTGAGCTTCGGTTAAGGGAAGATTGGATGTCTCGATTAAGTTCAAGGCTTTCTCGTTGTTGCTTTTCAATTCGTTCCACTGACTCACGGGCACGCTGATAGTCGGTTCCGTTTGGCTGATAGAAGATGTATCCGATGCAAAGGATGAGGATGAACCCAATACAACCGATAACAATATAGCGGTAAGTAGGGTTATCAAGTAGTACTTTGATTTTGTCATACATTATTCCCCTCCTGTTGCATAATCTGTGATGCCACGTGCAATGGCTCTCACAATAGTATCAAGGTCATTGTTAAGTAGTGCTAGGTCTTCATCATTATCGATAAAGGCCATTTCTACCAACACAGCGGTTGCATCTGTGCCATTTAGCACCCATAAATCGGTACGTTGCTTTACACCACGATCAACCGTATTAATGCTACGGATGATTTGCGATTGGATGTCATTCGCCAAGCGTTGGCCATTGAAAGACTTGTACAAAGTTTCTGTACCCCTAGCTTGAGTGTTAAAAGCATTGCAGTGCAGAGACACAAATATATCTGCTCCCCATTCGTTAGACGTTTCACACACAAGACCTAAATCATCATTTTGTAAAGTTCTAACTTCACAACCTGCTGTTTGTAAATAACAAGCCAATAACTTACCCGCATCACGAGCAACATCGCATTCACGACGTCCTGTGTTAGGATTTACTGCTCCAGAGTCCAGGTCAATATCATGACCTGGATTTATAAATATTTTCGTCATTACTACTACCTCCTTCTAATTTATCAGGGACACCATTATTGTTTCTATCCAACCAAAGTCCTAGGAAGCCTACTACGGCTGTCAATACACTAGGAATGAATATGTGGTCAATAATATTGAGCCCAACATCAATCAGCTTATTAGTTTCACTTGATACATAGCCCCTAGCAAATGCCATAACATACTCTGTTATGACTAGCCAAATAGGAATTAGCATAACAAGTACTAGAATCCGTGTCGCTAGTACTCCAGTAGGTCTAATATTAGCAACACGAACAGCACCATATGCTGATTTCAGTCGGTTCATGATTTGATATTTCATTATCAGTCACCTCCTATATCATCGGTATTAAGCGTGATACTTCTTCCTATTGGCATATTGTTTAGCAATTGGATATGCATCAGTTCAGTGCTCAGACTCTGAACTGTGGTTTCGAGGTTATTGAGCCTATGAAACTTCGCTGCATCTCGTTCTTCCAGCTTGACCAACTGCTTTAAGATTTCCTGATTACTTTTTGTTAAATCAGCGATACTATTGATAGCATCAGATAACTTATCGTCATAGTCCTTACGCTGCTTATCCATGCGTCGAGCCAAATGGTCATCTAATTCTTGCTTAACCGCAACTAGCGAGGTGTGTTCTAAAAACCACACCATAGCACGAAACGAGCCCCTAAGTGCGGCCCAGATGACCCCCAAGAGGGTCACCCAAAAGCCTATGTCCGCGAAGTACGGCGGAATTCCGAAGTCCATTAGCAATAATCTAATTTCGTCCATTTAGGCCTCCGCTTTCTCCCACATTTTAGTGAAAATGTTCCATTTTTTAGTAGAGTCATGATTATAAATTTCTAAATCTACCCTATTAATGCCAATATCACTAGCAGGTACGGATTCATCGGCTACGATAATTTTATTAGGCCCATACTTATTATAGAATTTGTCTCGAAGATTTAGATTGTCATCTTTCCAAACAAAGGAAGGAATTTCTAATACTTTGATTTCAGAGCCATTGAAAGCGTCAACATCAATATTAGTAGCCTTTGGTAATTTCACAATGTTATAATCACATCCGCTAAATGCTTCAGCACCAACTTTAACTACGTTAGGACATTCTAATAATCCTTCTAAGTCGCTACGGCCATAGAATTGCTTAGGAAAAATCTCTGTAGCCGTTTCCGGATTGAATTCAATAAGACCTTTAATTTTAACAGTGTCAACGACATGATCGATTAAGTTAAGATATTCAAGATAAATATCATCTGCGCCATAAGGCTGAATTCTAATAGTTGCACTCCCGGATTGAATTTCAACAGCTTCTGTACTGCCGCTCACTCGAACTTTAAAGCCATCTTGCCCAGATACACGAACTTCCGTATCCCCTTTTCTTGGCTCGTTAAAGGTAAGCGCTGCATAAGGTTGATTCGCCAATGCATGGACAATAGCAGTCAATATCGCTTCAAGGGTACCACTATTAATAAGAATGTTCTTACCTTGAAGTGCTGAAACAACGCCTGATAAGTTAGGCATCTTCGCTTTTAAGGATTCCAACCACTCCTCCTCGGTTCCTACGAATCCATGTGCTAAAGCGATTTCATAAGCACTTTTCCCATTATCGCCTACCATGGTCGCCTTTACTTCCGCCTCTACTTTAATCGGACCTTCAAGTCTTACTGGTAACGTTTTGTTTTGCATAATACATTCCTCCTCTAATCATGCATGGCCACATCCTGAATTATGTTGACTGCCCCCATACCCAGTTTGTAATATCGGCTAGGCTCCGATTCCTTATATGCAAAAGCATCATACACATGCTCACCAAAGGACTTAATTTCTAGGGTATCCTTTCCGGAAATATTGAATGTCGCAATCTTCCCAGATGCTACCCCTTGCACTTTAATAACAAGCGGACCGCTTGCTCGCTTTCGTATGGCGAATACTGACTTAAACCCTGTCAAATCCACATTGTCATCTTGAACTGCGTAAACTATCCCGAAATCCTCGCCAATATTGAGGTCTATATCTTTTACATTCATTACTTATCATCTCCCTTAATTGAATGGAATCATACCTTGTTTGTCGTACCCGGTCACATCGACTACCAAATACTGAGATGTAGTCTTACCCGAGCAACCTACAGGATACGTGGTGACTGTATTCCAATCAATGAACTGATACGATTTCAGCGATACAGTACTCTCATCGTGAAATCTGAACGTTTGCCACACTCGCCCCGTGTGTGACTTTTTATCTCCATTATTAATATTTGGTCCCCAAACGGATGCATCGATTACGGACATAGGTATAATTGCAACCTTGACGCCATATGACTTTGGATCACGGGCCATGTCTGTAAAAGTATCTGGAACGTAGTTTGATAACTGGTTATACCAATCGTGCGCATAATGATCGATTATGCGTAGGTATCTGATGCGGCTATCATATATCACATCATTCTGCAAATTGTAATCTGCTGACCAAGACGCTTTATAGTATTTGTGACGACCAAGAACCTGCAGCGCTGTATTCGGTTTACTACTCCCTACCTTATCAACAAATCGAATACGAGGTGTATCTGCATTAGCCACAACATCCTCAAAATAGCCGAAGCAATAAAATTTGATGCCAGCTTTTACTTCATCCACCATTACTTGCGTTACCTTTTCACCCGGTTTAATCACATCCACTACCAGCACCATTAATCGTTCACGACGTTTATGAACCCACTGAGCCGCGAATTCATATCCTTGTGGAACTGATACTGCGATAAGAGGTGCATCACCATGATATGCGTAATTAGTGACATAAAATACCTGGATTACATTAGCCTCCCCTGCGATATATCCATATTGGAATTTACTTGTAGGCACCATCATAGGAGTGTAAGCTGCGGGCTTGAGTGGAATTTGAACTGTTGGCGTTATCCCCCTCATTGCTCCAGTGTAGAGAACTGCCTCTTTTTGTTTAGGGAAACTAAGATATACTAGATTGTCATAGGTATCGTTTATAATCGTGACACCTTCTTTATTCTGGATGTTAATAAATTCCATACGCCAGCCACCCTTCATACGTAAGATCCTTAAATTGACGATTGATATTATATTCATCCTGGGACACTGCAAAATAATATGTTATGACATTGCCCCTAACCTCTGCCACTAAGTACTGCCCCATGGCTGCTGCCCAGACATGCTGCCCAGGCTGCAATCCATTCACAGTAATTTGTTGGCGTCGATTTGGGATGTCAGATACATACATCCGCCCCTCGATACGTGTGAGCCTTTCCTTGAGATTTAGTATGATATTGCCATTAGCGTCATAAGCTAATACATGCGGTTCCATAATACCTCCTACCAGCATCCAAGTTTAATCCTAGGGTTGTTATCGTCATCAAAACCTGTAATAAGATTATCTTGAATCTCAACACGAGCTCCGGTCTCTTTCGAACGAAGTAGCCCGATTGTACCGGATACTGCCGATAGATTATCAACATGTAATTTATCGGCAGAAACTGCGTTAGCTTGAATCATCTTATTAACAATGACGTTATCATCGAACTTAGTTGCTCCAGTGATGTGAATCAATTTTCCTGCAATGTATACCCCGGACTGACTGAGGTTAATGCGAGATACCAACTCACCACCATCAATCTCGCCAATACTTTTTTTAACTTGTAAATCGATGCTTCCAGCTAACTCAGTAATGCGAGATTCCATATGTGACGCCAAATTCGTAATTCTTCTGGTGGTCTCTTCAGAATTCGTATTGAATTTCTTATCAAGCTCCTTAATTCGCTCATCAACTTTATTCAGCCCGAGAGACTCAAGGTCTAGCAAGCTCGCATCAATTTGTGTCTTAATCACGACTTGCTTCTCGTTAACGAGTCCATCTCCGAACACATCCACAAACGAGCAACGTATCCGGTATATTCCGGCTGAGTTCGAATATGTCAGCATGGTGCTAGTAGTTTCAAAATCATCAGTGCGTTCATCTCCGATCACGTGGCATCTGATTGCGTATGCTTGTGCCGGCTTAGTTGAGAAATAAAGATTAAATCCCCCTAACTGATTTTTTACTACAAGATCAGGCGCGGCCAACTGCGGAACGTTATACTCGTACGTTGCTGCAGTCGAGTATTTGCCCAACGTGCTGCGCGCATATAAATAAACAGTATCCGCTCGTTTAGATAGGGTAAGTACCGCAGATGTACCTTTAACCCTTGCCAATAAAGCATTCGTATCTTTACCAGGATTATTATCAGTTCGTAATTCGTAATAGTCGACGTCAGCATTCAACACCTCATCCCATGATGCCGTGGCATTTCTACTGAACGTGATACCGAAATTACTAGGCATATCAGGTATCGCATCCATCGGTTTGACTATCACATCAACCATTTGGGCTGTTTCTGCCCTGTTACCAAATCGGTCAACGGATATGGCTTTGATTCGATACTCCTCACCTGGGCCTAATGATTTGATAATAACCTGACTATTACTACTGCCAGCATACTGCCATTCTTGCCCCGTTACAGGTTTTCCACTTTTCGACTTTAAGAGATACCAAACCTCTGCCACATCGAAGTTAGCAGGATTACTAGGCGGGTCAAATAGTACTTGTAAGTCATAGTAAACACTTTTATCGGCCGTTTGATTGTACCGACTTAGAACACGTAAATTCTGAACATCCTCTGGTGTCTGCATCTTAGGTATGGCTATGGATTTTGTCGCGCCAGTAGTCAGCTGACCTAATTCATTAATAGCCTGTACACGTACCTCATAGGTTGCGCCTAGCAGCACATCAGATATTGTGGTAGTATTTGTGGATGCTGGGTAGTTTCCGATATACGTCCATGTATCGCTCTTTACGTTTCGATAATTCACGACTACGTTTGAAACTTTTCCATCGCGAGGTAACTGCCATGTTACACCTATACGTGAGTACATGATGCCGTTAGCACCGTATACATCACTCACTAATCCTACTGATTGAATATCAGATGCACCGTGATTCGTATAATCAATACTTGGCACCGTGCCATCATCTGATACATAGAGTTCTGGATAGTATTCCATGCATTGGATCTTACGAGTCATTTCTGATAATGTTTTCGTAATGGCTAATACACGAAATGGCTTAGCCGATTTGGAGACCTCTCCGAATGCATATACCGCATCAGGCTGTACCGGTATAGCCTCTTTAACAATCACATTGAGACCTGATACATTTACTACGTTAAACGTAGAGACGATATCCGTAGAGTTGCTACGAATTAGCAACTGATAATTCTTCCCTGGTTGTACCGACACTTCCTTGTCAAGTGTAATCGTCTGGCCACTTACCGCAACCACACGACCGCCCTCGCCCCATTCAGGTATGTCGTGCTGAATTAAAATAATATCTCCTACCGTGCACGCTATGGCATCCGTAAACGCCTCTATTGTCACAGTACGTATTTCATATTTATTGCATCGCAAGAAATGCTTACCGTGTTTATAGGCCTGCTCAAGACTGGTGCACCCCATGAGTTCAACTTGTGCCGGATTTGTTAGTGTATCCGACTCGTCGTAAGTGTCACCGTATACTGGAATGACGTCTCGCTCATAATCCTTATCCTTGTTAAGGAACGATATTTCAACAGAGTTAGCCCTAGCCTCCACACCTTGAAACTCTTCAGTAAAGCTGCCGTGTTTGATATTGGCTACAGTAAACAACTGTACCGGTGTGGATTGATAATCACTAACACATGTGAACCTGGTTCCTACAGGAATTACTTTTCCTCGACCTACTGCTTCTGGATACTTTAACGCATCCCATAATCGCATAGCGGTGTCGTATATATAGTTGAACGTAAACCCATTTGTTTTGCACTTATCTGCCCATGCCTTAAATGCGTTATAGTCAAGGCGCATATGGGGCTGTCCGAATACAATATATTCACCACCAATCTTACGGCAGATGTGGATTAAATCATAAGCGGCCCAAGCCGGATTATCAGCTGGTTGTGCTTCGTACTTATTGATATACGGATTGAACACATACACCTCTGAGCGCTCTTGAATCCATGTCACTTTTGGATCAGTTCCGCTTAGTTGGGATGTAGCCAAAGCCTTAATTCCAATGAGGGCTTTCCCCGGATGCACAAAATCATCATAAATAATTTGGGTTAGCTGCACCCAGTAGACCTTATTGACATGGCGCAAGCTTTTCCCATCTTTCGCACTGCAGCGCATGCGGATTTCATAACGCGCCTTTTCGAGATTGTCAAAGCGAAATACACGATAAAACGCATTATTTGTCGCCTCTTCAATTCGGCCTGCGTAATCAGCTGTATTTGTCACGCTATTATCTGACTTAATAAAGTTCCATGCATCACGGCGCTTAATATGGCCGGCCATACCCTTTTGATTTGCTAAAGGTAATGCCTGCCAGGACTCATCCCCTACTTTACGAATTTCTGCTTTCAACGTGACAGACGTACGGTCAGCGCCGCCGCTATCATTTGAATAATATAATCCGTTTGGAAATCCAACAGTTAACTCTATCGCGTCACACGCATCGCCTTGTACCTGTTGCGTATTCCATGATTCAGTCAATTCATAGTTTAGGGATTGATCCGCAAAGTTATCATTGAAATTTGGGATAACTGTTTGGTCATTTGTGCCCTTTCTGATATCCACCTGCACATCTTTATAATTACTGATTGGGTTAGCATTAATACGAATATCTTCTATTTTTGATAATTCACCCTCACCAGCACAGTATAAAAGGTTAAGATATTGCTTTTCACCATCACTAATTACATGGCGGGATAATAATAACCCAGCGCTTTTCATTCGGCCATACGTCACGGCTAAAGGGTAGCCCTGCCCAGTAACAGTTTCGGTACCTCCCCAGCCATATGTATTTGACTGTTCGGAATTCGAACGGTCAACTTTAGGAGCAGTTAACTTTGAGACAATAGCATTACCTATCATCCCTACCGACATAGCGATGACTGACCGCCAAATCAAGCTTTGGATACCAAAGATAGCACCTGAAGCAATACCACCGGTAAATACTGCCAACCCTATTGATAGAAGAACACCAAAGAATTTGCCCTCAACTCGAGGCATTACTACAATGTAGTCTTCATCGTTTACAACTGTATCCGGCGCCGCCTCATGTCCATTTACTGAATACGCCCATTCCCCAGGTGCGCTGAAGTAATAGCTGATAGACTTGCCCTGTTTAAATGGCAAATATTTTGTATCCCGTTGCTCTGGCTTGAACGGATTATTTACAATAATTACGTTAACCATCTGCTACTCCTTCCTTTCATAAATGTGTTTCAATCGAGGCACGTACTTTGATATATGTTCTATACAGGTGCCGCTGTGTTCAGTAGCGTGTATGAATTTACCTTCACCAAGATATACTCCTACGTGATCGAGATTTTTACCGTATAGCGCAAACACCAAAACGCTCCCTGGCATTGGCTCACGAATCTCGCGCCATTCATCCATTTGGATTTGGGTATATTCGGGTAGTGGTATTCCACTACGCCGATATACCTCAACAACTACATCCCAGCATTTCATTTCCGAGAATGGGGTACCTATCATATCAGTCAAGTCACTTATTGGATGCATACAGTCCTCCTTGCGGGATAGTAGGTTCTCCACCAAATCGTGTACTGTTCCCCAATTCACGACAGCGAGCTAGGGTTTTATTGCACTGATTTTCCCGACCCTTATATCCACACTGAACGCCTTTAAACTTGAACGGACAGAAATCCTTCATCACACGGATTAATGGGAATCGTCGAGTAAAACTAAAGTCAGTCCCTAGTGTAAACTCCATCCATTCGGCATTTGCATGAGTTCCTGTAATTACGAAATGCTCCTCTTGCTCGCACACATCAGGTATGTTCGTATTCACTACACGAATGATGACATTGGCTCCAGTGAATCCATTATTAGACTCTGCCATACGCTGGATTGTTCGAGTCACGTTAGATACAGATAACTTAATATTAGGCAAATCTGTTGCATTCTCTGTGACATCTTGAATGGTAAACGGAAATGCGATATAAGTATTACCTTGAAATTGGATATTCTCCGTATTGTATACCAATCGAATCGTATCCCCTTTATAAGATATTTCTAACAGCATTAACCACACACCGGTGGCCGATATTTGGTTTTTCTCTAAAATCGATGCCGTTGAGAGCGGTAACATGTTATACCTCCTGTAATTTCACGGTTCCCATCCACACTCCGTAGTCATTCGCCGCAAAGTCTAATTGGTCAGCGAATCGTACATTTAGTGTTTCCCGTGTTTCCGGATGAACCCAAGCGAATATACCGGAGCAGTTGACTTCATCGAAGAATGACCGAAGTTTATAGTAATCAGCTGTTGGCAACTTGTACCCTACGGAATATGTCCGCCGGGTCTTTGTCGTCTTCTTCCTGGTAATTAGCGTCATGTTTTCAACTTGGCCTTTATACGAAATATCTGGAGTAGTCTCCTGAATTGGATATATTGGCCATCGAATATCTGGAAATACTGCCATAGTTATACTGCGGATGCCTTGATGGCGTCACGCATACCTCCTTTGTTTGATTCCATAGCACGAACTACTACGTCGATAACATAATTCTCGCCGTCAAATCGAGAGTTCTGTTGCTTGCTTTCGAGTTCTTGACCAGACTGATTGACGATATTAACAACTACATTGTTGCTTGTAGCGCCGCCCATCAATCTACGAGTTTCACTTGCCGTGTAAATACGATGGGATCCAGAGGACTGTAATAGTTCCGGTCCGTTTTCACCAACCAACATAAGCCCTGGATTCGTTTTCCCTCCGGCAGCGAATCGATTACCGGTAAATGCAGAACTAAACGAACTACCACCGGCAAAGGACGATGTCCCTTTTGCAGCACCTAGTGAGCCAATACCACTTACTGCACCACCAAATAATCCTTGCAACTTAGGCATGATGTATTGTTGGAACGTTAACTGAATCATCATCTTAATAATGGCATTTGTCATATCCTTGAATATGTCCTTAATGCCTTTACTGAATGACTTCGTTCCTGTTGCCATAGCCTCGAGATTATTTGTCCATGCTGAGTTGATAGAGCTCATCGTACTATCAAAAGTCGATTTAGCTAAATCAGCATAATTGGTAGTCTCTTGCTTATATTGACGTGCAGCTTCTTGTAGACTTGTTTTCAAACTGCGACCTGCGAGTTCCCATAGTTTTTGTTGAGACTCTAATAGGTTCTTTTCAATCTGCAGTCTTTGCGTAGCCGTTAACTGGGCCTCATTGACTTCACTCCGTGCATAGTCAATATAGGTCTTTAACTCTTCAGCAAGTAGTGCGTCCGCATCACTGCGAGACAATCGGCCTAATGTAACCATATTAGTTAAGTGGTCAATATTTTCACTTGTTTGAGTGTAGGCTAACTCTCTGATTTTCTGCTCAGTATCAGACGCCACTTTTAGTCGCTCTGCTTGAGCTTTCTTTTCAGCGAGTTCCTTATCGCCTACCGCTTTTGTGTACTCACGAACATTATCATCAATTTGCGCTTTTTGTGCTTCAGCTTCAGCTTTGAGTAATTGTAAGCGGTCGCCTGTGCGTTCGAGATCAAGTTTCTTAATATCCTCGTTCATCTTGCGAACACGGATAGTCTGATTTCGTTGTGCTTCGGCTAATCTCTTTTGATACAGCTCTTCGTTTTTAGCACGAACGGAAGCAGTTAGGTCAGACTCAGCTAGTTTCTTAGCATTTTCTGCACTGCCGACAGAATCAGCAGTGGCGCTTGATGCAGCACCTGCATACTTAGCTGTGTCAATATATCCTGTAATGGCCCCAAAATCTGCGGTTACAGATGGCTTAGCGACCACTCCATTTGTATTAGCACCAGTATAGCCTCCGTTCCCGTCACTAATAACAATGTGTTCATCACCAAGTACAACCACACCATCGCCGGCTTTAGGAATGTATCCGTCACCTTCTGGGTGCCAAGCCCCTACAGCAGCAGCCGCTTGCCATAGCTTATCGACTCGACGGGGTACGTCCGCCCCTAGTGACTGCTTAACCGCATCAGAGAATAACTTTCCGCAATCTGTTGCCCAGGTACCATCTGCTCCTAGCTTGTATGCCTTGCCTAATTGCTCATTAGCTGCGTCTAGTACACCTGCGGCTTGTCCTATAGTGCCACTATTCACACCTGAAACAGAGCGGATAATATCACGAATATTTTTTTCGTTTGACTCAAACTGGTTCTTAGCAGTTAGCTTATCGATTTCGTATTGACTGCCATCGATTTGCAGACTTTGCAAAGTAAGGGACCGATACAAGTCGGCCATGCGTTCCACAGCACTCGTCAATTTCTCAGCCGCTTGCTGTGCTTTCTTCGCCGCCTGTTCTTGGGCTTTGGCTGCTTTTGCTGCTTCCTCATTTGCCTTATTGATAGCTTCGGTATTCGTTAATCCGCCATTAGCAAGGTCCTCTTTTGCTTTTGCGAGTTCCTCATCGAGTTTCGCTTTTGCAGCATCAGCTTCTTCTTTTTGCTTTAATGCCGCATCGATTCTAGCGCCTTCTTCTTTTGTAGCTAAGCGGTCATTCTTTACAAGACCAAGCCACGCGCTATCCTCAATCCAATATCGAGTATCATGACTGTCCTTATAGGCCTGGTTCATACCAGCAGTGGAATTAGTATTCTTATGAATACGCTTCCCGTCAACATCTACCCCCATATAAGAGCCGGATGTTTTTTCGTTGTATCGAAAATCAAGCAACGCTTTTCCGGCAAGCCCTATTACTGTAGCTAATGTTACCCAAGGACCCGCAGCGGCAAGTGTGGCCAGTCGCATAAATCCAAGTGCGCTAGTTAGTGATCGCATGACTATAATCACCGCGCCTGCTTCTGCACCGAATTTGACGATACCTCCGATAGCTTCCTTCTGCTCGGCGGTCATTGTCTCGAATTCTTTAGCTACATCCAATACGCCTTTTGCGTAGTCGTTAAATACAGGAACTAACTCATGGCCGATAGATACTGCCAGGCGTTTTCCGGTATTTTCTAAATCTTTTAACTCCCGATTTAGCTTTGCGGACTTAGCTGCAGTCTCATCGTCAATGATAAGACCCATTGCTTTGGCACGTTCAGCCACCTTGTCCATCTGTTCAGCGGACATGTTGAGCATGGCGTGCATCTGATACCCGGTACGTCCAAAGAGTTCCATTTCGACACGAGTCTTTTCAGCCCCGTCCTTCATACCCCTTAGACGTTCCTGTATCATCTTGAATACTTCAACGGTATTCTTGCCTTGGATATCTTCAAGTGTGTAGCCTAATTTACTGAATATATCAGTACCAAGTTTCCCCTCTGCCCGAGCGACTTCCATTTTCTCTTTGGCCGCTCCGACGTTCTTAGAGAACTTAGCAAATGCACCAGCACTATCCTCCATAGCTATGCCCATATAATTGGCCACTGCTAATAGTTCACTGGTTTCTTTTGCCGTAGCACCGGTAATGCCTGATAACTTCTTAACGGCTACATCCCATTGAATTGCCTCTTTGGCCAATTTGGCGCCGATGCCTACAACACCAACACCAGCACCTATCGCCATGAGATCATTCTTCATTTTGCCAAGGGCGGATTTGGCGCCTTCGGCACTTGCCGTAATTTTCTTGAGTCCTGCTTCCGTATTCTTATCGGTCAGCTGAACGACAATATCAATTAAATTATTGGCCATTCTTGTGCGCCACCTCCAATTCTTTGGCTTCTAGCAATATGAGTAAATCAATAAGATGCGGCAGTGGTTCGATGTTGTAAGCCCTCGCCACTTCTAACACCGCAGGCATATCGAATCCTGCAATGCCACCTGGATGCCAACGTCGCTGCATTCGGCTGGCATTGTATACTCGCATTGCCTGTCTCGTTCCATCTAGTTGATGCGGGGAATTAAACTCACACTCCGAACAGTCAAAATGCTGTTTGGTCTCGCGTTGCATCTTGATACAATCAGAGCAGTATTTCGGCTTATCGGAGTTGAGCCAACTCCACGCATCAATTAGTTTTTTTCGATTTCAGCCTTTTTTTCATTAGTGAAACGCATAGTTTCAATTGCTAATTCCATAACGCCATCGTTTGGTGCTTCTGCGATTTCACTATCAGACATCTTATACACATTTTTCATAATCCATTCGGCTAAATCGCGATACCACAATAATTTAGCCGGTTCAGAAGTTTCTTCCGGAAGAGGTGTGTATAACGGATCTAATTCAGCCTTAATCAATTCGCTACGCTCAGCAAATGTTAAACCCCTTACTTGAATATCTTCAAATGCCATATGGGCACCTCCTAGTATTGTTCTTGATTATTAACTAATGTAATGATGGATGCGGAACGACCAGCATCTGCACGATAGTATGCTTTAAACGGCAATTCAATATTAACGCCACGAGGGCCGTCGATACCTGGAGATTGTCGTTCGTACACAAGTTCAGGCAACTTGAATGTAAGCGACCAGTCATCTTGCGTAAGTTGTAATTCCAAGCTAGATTCCGTACCGTTAACCGCTTTGTTTAAAAGGTCTTTGTTTTGGAAGAATGCTTTAATCGTTCCGGAGATTGAAACAATACCTGGGTCGATATACGTTCTAAAACCTTTACCACCGATAGCGTAAGAGTCGCCGTCCAATCCAAAATCAAAGTTGATATCACAACTTAGGATATTGGCCACAGTGACGCCGCCCTCTTTAATGGTTGCGTTAAGATTTTGGAACGGTAAAAAATTTACCGCCTTAGCTGCAGCATCAAATGTAGTGGCCGCTAATGTTTCCTTACAGCCCATTACGTCGATGGATGCTGTAAGTTCGGAGTCGCCGCCGAATTTAAAACCTAATTTACTAATTCGCACGCCTGCAAACTGCTGGAATACGTTAACATCAGGGTACCCCTGTTCAATAGTTAGAGACGGCATTGTGTTGCCGATTTTAAATATGTGCTCAGACTTCTTATTTGGTGCTTGACCAGTTGTATTAGAAGTCGGTTGCCCGAATGCAGCTTTTAGCCAGTATCCGATGTCAATAACACCAACAGGAACGGTCAAACTACCGGACGTGTCGATATTGCCACGGAATGGCGCTGCGGGATTACGATCACCGCGAATCACAGTTGAATCGTTTAAGTTCTGACTAGCTTTTACGGAGCTAGATATGATTGGCGTGATTACACCGCCAGTCGTTGGCGTTGTACCAAAATCCGCCTCAAACGCAATCGCCACATGGGACTGAGAACCCTGTGCACGTTTTGCTGTTGCCATATGCATTTCCTCCTTTAATATTCAATATTCCCGCCGATTACATGCGGAATTTCTATAGTAGCTGTTAAACGTCCGGTGAACACCGGACGCCAATTCATTGAGTCTAATTCATAATCAATGCCGATTACCGGAAACGCCGGATTCACCTTACAAATGCATTCGATGATTAACTGTCCTAGGTTATCCGATTCAAGCGCTCCGTCGTATCGAATAATATTCTTAACGCGCGTTGCACCTTGACGAACAATGCCCCAAACGATCATTAATGAATACGTGTAGGTATCAGCAAGCCCTTCGTTCTTATTACTTGGCAGTAATATGATGCAAGGGCAATCTTCTTCAAGCGGTGCTTCAACATCGTCGTAGCCGACATACAGTTGTGCTGGCTTTCCGTATTTTTCATTACAAAATTTAGTCAACGCTTCATCATTCGCTAGGGCTTCAGCCCAACGCTCAACGATGCGCGACAGTGGAATTGTCTGTTGCATCAAATCACCTTACCTTGTAATTACGTCGAGACGCGGATTGTGCCGCCGGTCCATAAATAGCGTAGTCGCCTATCTTATCCTCAATATAAGGTTTAAGCTTAGGCTGTAACGCAGCTTTCATAGGACCATAAGTATGACGCGGCTGAATTTTGAACATCGATTTTCCTTTAGGTAACGGTACACCTGCAGCAAATAACTTCTTGCGCATAGGCTCTGTAATCTGCTTAGTGTACCCCTCTTCAATTCGTTCACCCAACCGTTTTGCCGAATTGGATAACCACCCAACTCGGACGGATTGTTTGCCCTTGTCATATTGATATCCGACTGCATTCGATAGCTTACCTAGAGGACTATATCCGATTGTCCTGGCGCTAATGCCCATATCAAGTAAGGCATTTCGCGATTTAGAGCCCCAGGCTTCTCGTTCTGCACGTCCTCCGCTTTGGTATGCTTTGCGAAGTTTAGCACCAAATGCTGACTCAAATGCAGCCCGGCGAGCCGGCGCCATGAAATTGGGATATCTACGTCCACCAGGTGCCCCCGACCGAATGCCCTGCTTAATTTCCTTTTGCATCATCCAACCTGTTGACTTTAATGCCTTACGCATCCAGTCCGGTTTTGTTTCTGCAATGAAATTAAGATACGGAGTGGCTGTGTCTGTAATCGTAATAGGTTCATTACTCATTACGGTCTCACCGCCCTTACGTTATGCACGATTTCAAGACAATACATCGTGCCATCAAAGTTGGAAATGTGATCAACGTACCATTTCTCGCCATTGATATACACTTCGTCTTTTGATCGTGGTTCAGGAACATCCTTAGCACGCACCCAAATCTGAGCTTTATCAGCTAATGCTTTATCAACGAATCCGGAACCTTTGCCATCATATTCGCCAATCTCCACGCTAGCTTTTATGGACTGGCCCTTGTAAGTAATCTTTTCGCCAAATACAGAAAGCAGTACATTAGGCTTATATCCTAATTTCATAGTGCATTACCTCCTATGGAGTAGGCGGGCGTATGCCCGCCCTTATATTACTTTACTTTTCTACATTAGGTATAAGTGCGACTTCCAACACTGTAGTACCTGGGCGTTTTTCTGTGAGAGCCACGCCTAATACTGGGTTAGTATCCACATTAGATGCTCGCTTTTGATCTTTGTCGAAATACACGGTATCGCCTACCGTAAAAGAATCAGATGTTAATGCCGCTACTTCAAAGCAACCAGTTACCTTAACTGCACCGATTGTATTGGGACCAATGTTTGTAATTGCCACACCGTGCATTTTACCGATAGGCACAATGTCCCCTACTTCAATCATTTCGGATGTTGTATTTTTAAAATCGACGCGGTCTAGTTCTTGAATGAATTTAGCCATATCTATTTACCTCCTAATCAATTACTAATTATTTACCAGGATTTTTGTACAAGCCGCGGAAGTCGATTGCTGTTGCGTTGCAATCGATTGCTACTTTGTACTCGATGCCGTCAACCTTGAAACCCGTTTGTGATTCGATTCGAGGCGTTTCAACACCATTTAAGTACGTTACTTCGATAGTTTGAACATCTGTAGGACGAGATGCCAAATACCAAGCATGCGGATCCGTTAATGCCGCATCTACGACGATAGTGAATCGACCACTGAATGGGTTGACTGTATCATTGCTACGAGCAGGGTCTACCACAGATTTAACTACTTGATATGCTAATGCTTCGAGCTCAGGTGGAACAATCAAATATGTAGGTGAGATATTCAAATTGCGATTTTCACCAATATGTTTTTGACGACGCATAGCCGCTACACCTGCAGCTAAAGATACAACACTTAACTCGGAGCCTGTAGTTGCAAAGTTCTTACGGTCTGCACTAAATAAGGCCTTTCCGTCTTCTAACACAGTATTGCCGCTTAAAAGGTCATATACCATGTTATTGATTTTATTTTTTGCTGCACGACCGAATTTAGAAGAAATATCGTTAAATACACCCAAATCGTCATTAATAATAGCTTGTCGTGTTAAGCTGAACGTACGTCCAAATGTCAATACACTAACATTCGTACCTGCTTCGCTCATTTGGGAATCCTTGAATTGTCCGCCCTCAGGGACAAGTTTCAATTCAGCTGCTTCGGAAAGTAAAAAACGTTTTGCAGGTTTGAAGTCACGATTACTGCCTTTCCCCGCCCAAGTTGCAAATGTAGATGGTGCTGTTTCATAACCTTGCATCAAGGCTTTATTTGCTACATTAGACAACGCGATTGGGAAAGAGGATGTGGAGTTGATAGCTTCACGAGCTAATTCCAATCGATCGGAGTAATTAACAGTTAGACCTTCACGAACTATAGACTCACGTGCTAATTCCATCAAGGACATAGAACGAAGTTCATTCGCGCCTGGTGCAGGATTTGCAACGGGGATGCCAATAGACATCATCAAAGCGTCCTGCATAGCCATGCGGAACTTATCAGAATCTGCTTCGCCGACTTTAACAGATACTGGTTTATTGCGTTCACGCAACGCATCCATTACAGCCTCACGAACTTCGGCAACAGATTTGCCAGATTTGATGAATTCATCTACACCATCAACTTCAAAGTCACGGCACAAACTTGTGATTGTAGATACGCGTTCACGTTCTGCCGCAATCAACTTTTTAGCATCATCTGCATTAAAACCTTTAACTCCGGACTCTGGTACTTCCGGTACTACTTGTGGCACGTTTTGCTCAGTGCCTTTTGCTTTTGCATCACCTTTCATAGGTTCCTCCTCATTATCATCTACACTTCTGCCTACCCCTACACTTGGATCCGCAGGGACGGACACAATACTAATTTCCAACGGCTCCCAGTCTGTGATTACATACGCTGGGCCAGTAAACCGACCATTGGAGCTTTTAGAATCGGAATCAATTAATTCCTCGTATCGGCTTATGGAATATCCGACACTCACGCCCTGTAGCGTGCCTTTTAACACTTTTTGATAAATCTTTTCGGATTCATCGTCTTCATCAAATCGAACAATCGCTTTGCCACGATTGTCTTCAATCCACACATTCTCGATGTGTCCGACTACGGCATCACGATCATGATTGAATAACACTGTGCCTAAACCGTTATTAAATCGGTCTAGGTTAATGCATCCGTCGTCATGACACAATATCTCTGTTCCGAACCATCTTTCATATGGCTCTTCAGAGGAAAATGACAATTCGACGGTACGATCATCGTTCGCTTCGATATTTGTAATTTGCGCCTCTCGGGCATATTTACCTAAGAGCTGCTTTTTTGCAAATTTCCCCACTAGCTATCATCTCCTTTCATATCAGTGGCGTTATCATCCGCTAGATTCGTTATGTCCCCATTCATATCAAGGGCAACACCCAATTCCTTAATGCGGTCCTGTTCCAGCTTCCGCTGTTCAAGCACTTCTTCCCAGTCCTTACCAGATGCACTACATACGTCCTCGAGCGTTGTGAGTCCTGCCTTAATGGCTTCCTTGTTAGCATTAACTTCCTTAACTGGGTCAATCCAAGACCAGCCTGGAGCTAACCACGCTACTTTCTTATAAAGTTTTGGGTTTGCTGCATAGTCATTGGCCGGGATAATTCCCTTTAGGTAGCATGCTTCAATGAAAGCCCGCCATACAGGCATACAAAAATGCTCAATTATAAAACGCTGCATCTGCTTGAATGATTGCTGGTCCTCCAGCATATTCTGCCGAGCTGCGGAGAAGTTACCACTAATATTGCGCGTTACTATGTCCGCGCTTAGACCCATGCCTGACGCTATGCGTCTTGTTTGAGTCGCCGAGTATTCTGATGCGGTTCCTGCATTTCGCTTAGGCTCCGCAAACGAAATAGATTCACCTGCACGTAGATGCTGGATAATGCCTGGTGCCATTGAACGAACTTTCTTGCCCTTACTGTCAATCTTATTTGCAACCATCGGGGCACTCCCAGTACTACTCGTCACAAACGCGCCGAAACATGCTGCTACACGAGCCGCTATAAGGTCGGCATCCATGTATTCATCTACATCATGAATACGCTTCAATACGAGGGCTAACATACTAACTCCGCGCAGTTCACTAGGCCTACGCGGTTTATGTAATAGGAAAGCTCTGTTACTTGGTAATCGTGCTTCATTAAACGACCGTATTCCTAACGGGTCCGTTTGGAATACATGATATGCTATTGGTCTTCCGTATTTATTAACTTCTACGCCATTAACAATACTGTTGCCATTCTCGCTTACCGATACAGCTCCGATATTCTCGCCCTCGATAAGCTGTAAGGATAGCGGGATATCTGTACCTTCGGAGGTCATATTGATTAGGATTTCCCCGTCATAGACCATTCGGCGCAAAGCCATTTCCTGCAATTCGTAGAACGTAGATATTCCTCGGATATCCGCGTTCTCTTTATCCACCCAGTCAGCCCAAGCCTCCTCAATTTTCTTATTGAGTCTTTCATTCAGCTTTCCTGCGCGGGTCTTGATTTTGCACTGCGGTTTTATACCGGTACCTACTACGTTCCGTAGTAATGCCAATACAACACTTTCAGCGAGGTCACTATTAAGTTCTGCTGCACGTGCACGCCCTCTAATCAAATCTCGTTGACCAGACGCCACCTGTTCAGCTGTACCAAATACAGGCATCCAGTCGCCACTTAATCTGTCTGTTGACGCCGCATCATATCCACGTTCAAGCGAACTGCGGAAATATGCTCTGCGGGCGGCTCGTTCTGGATTGAAATAAGCTATTACCTTATCAAGAATATTCATCGTCGCTCCCATGACACGTAGGATGTCGTGCTATTACATTCCTCATCATCAACGCGAGCCATTAACTCACGCTCACGGGCATATAATGTCGGCAGATCATGCGTCTTAAATCGCTTACCGCCTACAGACATCTCGGCATATCCGTTCGTCTCAATTTCCTCGATTATCGTTCGAATACGCTCCAAGTCTTCTCTTGCGCTCATGGTCTCACCTCCTTCTTAGCTAAACCAACCTCTACTATCTGCATTAAAGTCTTCGTCATCCGTATCGTCTTCCTCCTCATCAGTATCCAGATCATATTCGGGTAAGTATTTAACACCTACCGAATCCGCCACCATGGCGTTGTATACACACGTATCCAACAAGTGATTTGTTGGATGACTGGTTAATGGTTTCCATTGCACTGTAACTGCACCGGTCTTCACGTTTCGGATTTCTTGCTTTTCCTCCGACCGGAGATGCTCCGAATACTCCTCAGGGCAATCCTTAAATAGATGGATTGTACCAGGCTCATTGGCCGGGCGTACCATACGTGCAAATATAAAGTCCTTCCAATAGTCGGTATTTACTACGTACAGCTTCATGCCGCCGATGACGCCCTTCTCGATGCTGCTCATCTTATACGGCGGAGCTAGAGGACTATGCGACGAATCACCTTTAACTGGCACACATACTTCTGGGTACTGCGCACAGTACTGATATACTTCGTCTGTTCGGTAGCCGCTATCAATACCGGCCCTCACAATCTTACGAGCCTCGCCATACTCTGATGGATATTCTCTATCAATAAGTATCTCGGTTAAATCTGTCCAACTACTTGCTTGACCATAATCGACTAAGTAGCTTGATACACCATGAGCGTAGGCTCTAACCTCCCACCAGAAATGATCTTGCTGTACGTCGACGGACGCAATAAGTAATGGTGCGTGCTGCGGCACAACACCACGAGGGACTTCTGATTGCGTAAATACGAGGTTCTGCGTGCTTTTAGTTTTTGCAGATTTCCACGGTTCTGCTAACCACGAGTTGATAAAGTTCATCAACTCGCTTGGCGTATTCTTCGATTTGACAAACTCATACGCTACATCCCCGAATGTGACCCATGGAGAATAAAGGGATGACAGATGATAGGCTACCGACCGGACAACTCGAAACTGTGATTCATTCACCGCCCGCCATTCACCTTGCCGGAGCATATCCATCTTGTGCTTATCATCAATACGGTGCTTACAATGTTCGCACTCATAATATGCGGTATCACGTATCATATCCGCATTGCCATGGTGTTCCTCCGGCCATTTTATCTGTTTGAATTTGAGGGTCTGCGACACCCCGCAATGCGGACATGGCACGTAATACTGCTTACGCTCATTTGCACCCATATAGGACTGCCAAATATTGCCATTCTCAATCGTAGGAGTTGATACCCTTACAATCTTCTTATCGACGAATGTCTTGGTACGTTCCTCAGCCAACTTAATCGGATTCGCTTCCTTACCGGAGAAAGCTGGATACTTATCAATTTCATCGAAGAATAAGTACTTAATTGACCGACTTGAAAGACCACTTGGTGAGTTCGCCCCAACAAGTACCATATAATTACCGTTGTTAAAATCTAACTCTAGCAATTTACTACTCTCATCGAACTTGTCGCTAATCGATTTGACAGATTTAATCATAGGCTGCACACGCTTATCACTAGCGAACTTAGCGATGGCATCTGTTGGGTATACCATCATGGTAGGAGATGATGTTTGATCTAGTGCATACCCTATCATGTTAAGTTCTGTTTCTGTCTTACCTAGCTGTGCACCAAAACATAATGAAATACTTTCAATAAGAGGGTCTGTGAATTTGTCCATAGGCTCCTTGAGATAAGGTGTACGCGCTGTACGCCATCGTCCAGGTTCGGCAGATACATTAGTCAGCACTCTGTACTTATCTGCCCATTCCGAAACGGTGTATCTTTCAGGTGGCTTGAATGCTTTCAGTTCCTCGGGGAACCAGTCAACCTTTGGTCTTTGCTTTTCCTGCGGCTTTGACTTTCGGCGTGTATTCGCCTTCGCGTGCGTAGCTTTCGAGGTATTCTTCGACAAGGCCATTCACCACCTTTTCTACACGAACACGTTCCTCAGGATCCGTGAATTCACTTCCGATACGCTTACCTAATTTGGTAAAAGATGCCTTTAATTCCAATATTCGGTTAGCCCATGCCTGCGCCACATCGGCACGAGGGACATATTCGCCATTTAGCACATCTAGCATTTTCTTTTCTCTTGCAGCCTTTGCTTCTTTATAATCTGCTTCAGCTTCTAACTTACGAGTTGATGCGGATTTGCTTTTAGCGTTATCGCCTTTTGCCTGCCCTAAATATACGAGGACTTCCCGGAGATTCCACCAACCTACAGAGGCTTTAGGCATCCCTGCTTTATGATGTCGAGAAATAATTTCCGGAGTGACCCGCAAGAGGTCACATAGTTGAGTGCTGGATACGAGCAGATTGCCCGCAGCATCAAATTTCACTCTGGGTTTTGTGTCCGCCATAGGTGTACTCCTTTCTTAAATCGTCTTTCTACATTCAACAGGAAAATTTTTCTCATAGAGAGAGGACCATCGCGCGGGGGCGACCAGCGGCCATTTTTCGCCCGCGGAGTACCTTTTCCAAATTTTTATTTTCTCAATTAGGAATTATCATTGATACTCAATAAAAAAGGGTAGACCTCAACTAAGTAAGGTCTACCCCGGGGCAGTGCAGCAGGCAGACATATTGTGCGGGCCAGACACTGCCTGCTATCTACTACAATTACATTATATTAAATTAAGAGTGTGCCATTCTATGCCATCTTTTCAAATTCAGCGATTGCTTTCTTGTGAAGTCTGTGAACTTGTCGCCACGAATACCCTAGTTCGACAGCTATCTGTTCCCATGGTAACGCATTAATGTATCTGAGATTCAATACATCCCTGTATTGTCCGTCAGTTATTTGGTTGATGACTTGCTTGACCTTGTTTCGAGAATCAATCAACTCATCCCATTCTCTGTTCAGTTCCTCCCTACATTCTTGTAAGTGCTTACTGATTCGTGGCATAGCATCTCCCGATTCACATATCTGTATAGCTTCTGAATGTAAATCTCGGTTAATCGCACCTAGCTGAATCTCCAATGCACGCATTCGCTGCTCAGTATGGCGGACAGCTTGTAGTTCTTCCTTAGCCATCATACGCGATAATCTCCATATTTACTGATAATCATCTGTGCTCGCAGTAATCCGTCAATGTATCCGCTTTCACGAATCCTATCATCTAGCATAGGTGATCTCAGTTGTCTATTACGGGCTCGTATGATAGCAAGACTTAAATCTGACTGTATGGCACCTACAATCACATCTGCCCTACTCCTACGCTTTTGCATCCTTTACCTCCATGCGTTCGACAATATCCTCGATGGCTTCTACCATGTCTACTTTGCATTGCTCGACAGCAGTGAACATCTCCTCACACATGGCGTATGCATCATCACTTAGGTCATCATCTAATCTCTCGGCAACATTATCCTTGAGATTATCTACAACCTTAACTATATCCATGACAAGATGATACGTGTCATCTAGATAGTGCCCTTTGTTAATTAGTAGTCGCTCGACTTTTGTCATGCTCTTCCCTCTTTGCAATTTCCCGATTTAGATACCATCGGGCTTTTTTCAAATCCTTAATAGCATCGTCCTTATGACCAGCTCGGGATACATACTTCACAACATTACCTAATCGATATCCTAGTTTCTTGTCTTCGATGTAATCGATAACCTCGATATCGCCTTGTGTATAATGGCTTGGGTGGTTTATATCATCGCGTTGATCAACTATGCGATTAGGAGATTTATCTGCTATAACTTTCTCTATTGTTAATCCTGATTGATTCGATACCTTCTGTAATCGTTTTAGATTTTCGTTAGCTGCCAAACGTTTTAAAGTTTCATTAGCTGATAACTTAATAGGTGGCGGCGGGGGATTATTGGGTCTCTCATACAATCTACCTGGGGTCAGCCCCAATGCAGCCATGTATTTTCGATTATCAAGATATTTATCAATGATATCTATAGCTTGAATAATCGTGTAACTCACTATTACCACGATGGCCCCGATTAATCCTGCCATTATAAATTGATCCATATTAATCATCCTTTCTGTATTTATCAATTCTCGCTTTTAAGCTTTGCAACACATATTCCTGCGCCCGGTCCTTTTGCGCTAGTGCATCCATCATATCTTCATCACGAGTTCCCTCACATATTAGATGATGGATAATTACCTTCTCCATTTGACCTTGGCGATGTAACCGCTTATTAGCTTGTTGATATAACTCAAGACTCCAGTTTAACCCGAACCATATTACGTGGTTACCGCCGTCCTGTAAGTTAAGCCCGTATGCCGTACTAGCCGGATGTGCTAATAGAATATCAATCTCTCCAGCATTCCACGCTATCTCATCATCGGCCCCCTTTAACTCACAGACTCGTAATTTAGTCTTAGCTAATGCTGCTTTTAACCGTTCACAGTCATGTTTAAAATTGTAAAACACTAATGCAGGCTTGCCGTTCAACTGTTCTACAAGTTCCATAAAAGCCTCAATTTTACAGCCATGTATCTCGTGAACATTCCTATCGCCATCATATACGGCGCCATTCGCTAACTGTTGTAGCTTTGTAGATAATGCTGCTGCACTCAAAGCTGTGATATCTTCGCCAGCTTCAATCAACTCTAATACAGATGTGCGTTCCATATCTTCGTATGCCTTTTTAGCTTTTGAATCTAACTGCACATATTTAATATCGTTGATGACTGGAGGTAGCTCCAAATAGTCACTGGCTTTCATGGATATACATAACCCAGATATTGCCGCCATGATACTGTCATTTGAATCGGATTTAGGTTTATAGGAGTACACCATTTCGCGTGACCTCTGATCGGGCTCGAAATAGTAATCTCTAAATCCTGTGTACGTTTTACCTAACGACTCGCCGCGGTCTAATAAATATACTTGCGCCCATAGGTCGATTAATCCATTAGGGGCTGGTGTACCGGTTAACAACACCATGCGCTTGATGTGGTTATGCATATAGGCTAATGATTTAAAGCGCTTAGCTGTGTGATTTTTAAAGGAACTAGATTCATCCACAACCACCATGTCAAACGGCCATGCATTCTTGTAGTAATCAACTAACCACGTTACATTCTCGCGATTAATGATGTAGATGTCGGCAGGTGTGTTTAAAGCCTTAATACGCTTTTTCAAGCTGCCTAATACAGTAGATATCCTTAATATACCTACGCCGTCCCATTTTCGTGCTTCGCGTTGCCATGTAGCCTCCGCCACTTTCTTAGGCGCTATGATTAGCACTTTACGGATGGCAAATCTGGAGTACTTCAATTCGTATATGGCAGATAACGTGATAATCGTTTTCCCTAAACCCATATCCAGGAATAGCCCTATCTTATTTTGATTAACGGTCTTGTCGATACAGTATCGCTGATACGCATGCGGAATAAACTGCATTACGCTTTCACCCCAAATTCTTTCGTGAATTGATCCAGATAACCAGCCACGGCATCTGCACCTTTTAATACAAATACTTTTTGATTTAGCTTTTGTAATTCACGGGCTTGGACTCCCTGCAATCGCGAAAGTACGCCTTTGGATGTCTTCAACTCTACGAAATGAATAACACCATTTGGCCATATGACGATTCGATCAGGCACACCGACATTACCAGGGGATATAAACTTATATGCTTTACCCCCCGAACGTTTGACGCCTTCGACTAATTTTCTCTCGATATCTTTTTCTAGCATTTCTCACCTCTGAAATTCTTAAACGTTAACATGTCTACATACGCGTATATGAGGGTTCAAATTAAGGCTGTAAAGGGCATATTTTTTCTTAAAACTCTTTGTTTTGATATTTACCAGTATATAATGTTAACAATGCTAACCAACCTATATGAATATAGATAAATACTGACTTTATGCGTTAACATAGTACGTTAACATTCTCCGAATTCGTTAACATTCTAATGTTAACGAAAATACTGAGAATGTTAACGCTTAATTGGGTATGTTAACACTAAAATTTCAGTTTTGACTCGTTGATTCTGAACCCTCTTTGATGTCCATATTCACCAAATCTCATTATCTGACTTCCCCCCATTGTGTACGGGGAGTCCGCCAGTATTTGATTAATTTCCCTGGTCTCGCTCTTCTTCATGCGACTTGGGTCGTTACCGAAACATTCCCACCATACCTCTGCCGCACAAATACGGTCACGATATACTAACTCTTGACCCTCGGCAGGTTTAGCATTCATGCTAAGATACGTCCTCCTGGCGCTCCGACTCATCACATTCCAATTTAAAGGCACTTTGATTAATAAAAACTCATTAATCAGTCCTGCTTTGGTATTTGATTCCATGTGTGCCTCTCTAGCCGCATCAGCCAGTTTTAGTACGTTCGGGTCATCCTCGATAATGAGGCTTTCCCCGCTTTTATACCGATACAAAGCCTCCGCCCATAACTGGTCTACTTCCCCCGGAAGATTAACGAATATATTCTTTCGTGGAGTCGTCATTTCAAGATCAATAGGCCAAAATCGGCGATTACCAGTGATATCTTTTAGGAATTCATATTGATTCGTACTACCAAAGAATACACACTGCCGTGGATATTCTTGTGTACGCCGGCCATAGGCTTGGCGAAATACATCTACTTGACGACTTAGGAATTGCTTAGACGCATTTTCTTCAGCCCTCGAATACCCCGCCATTTCACCGGCTTCTATGATCCATTTACCTTGAATACCTTCTGCAGCTTCCTTACCCTCAAAGGTATTTAAGCCGTCAGCGTACCACTTCTTGCCCATCGTGCGGATAAGGGTACTTTTACCAATACCCTGACCGCCAATAAGAATTGGCATCGTATCATACTTGCATCCAGGCTCAAACGCTCGCGCTACTGCCGCCGTAAATGACTTTCTAGCGGCTGCACGAGTATACACATTATCCTCAGCCCCTAAGTAGTCGATGAATATAGTATCCAATCGGGCAATACCGTCCCAGGATAACCCGTTAAGGTAATCTAGCACTTCATTAAATCCATTTTGCTCAGCACACATGATGAGGGCATCCATGATTTTATCTTTGCCGGTGATATCATATTTATTTTCTAGGTACCACCGTAAGCCCGCATCATCTGCGTCTGTCCATATGCGAAGTCCTGGTGTTGGGTTCCATGGTAGGGCTCCTTTTGCCACGTATCTCGAACCAAATCTATCATATGCAAGTCTACCGACAAGCGCCGGATCATGGTGCATGATTTTAAGCATGTTATCTAATGTGTTTTTAGGTCGACCATTTTCGTCGTACTTTAAAGTCGAACTTTTCATCCAGTCGACGTTCGTCAAAGCATTCGGGTCGAGGTCGGATGTCTCAGCGTGAGCCGATACGTCCGTGATAATATCAGCAAATACATTTGACGCCGATTCTCGGGCACGGGCCATGTTGAGTTCATTAACGACTACCGTATCTTGCATAGCTAGTTTAGACATAGCCATGTAAGATGGCAGCTTATGCCCAGGTGTCCCATCCTTAGCAGTCTCGTCTAAGCTGTGGAACTTATGCAACCGGATAAGGTCAAAGGCATTAACCAGTTGACCACTGCACGGGTCAGTATTATGGTGACTGAACAGAAATGTATCATCATCATAGATAACCGCCCCTGCTACCGTTGAGCCAGTAACGAACGTTAAGCGGTCCTCGCTGCCATCAACATCGACATATGCATGAGGTATGAATTTATCAATTGCCTCACGGATGCCATATATTCGACAAAAAGCACCTACAATACCGGGCTTTTCTCTTGGATCAGCTTGCTTTGCAAGTAGCTGCTTTTCATGCTGTGATGCTTCTTTACCGGGTACCTGTGGCCAAGAACGTACATCTCGCCAATCAGTATATTGGCTGAGCATACCGTCAGCAGATAAGAACGCCTTATCGCCTACGTAATATACATATTGCGCATCGTTCGGGCATGATGGCCAGTACATAAGCCGAGATGCCTCGAACGTAGTTCCATCCATCATACCAATGCCGATGAGCTCCGCCAGCTTACGAGCGATAGGCTCATACTCGTCAGGTGTCATCGTTCTATCAGTAGGGACGATGACACGTAACCGCGGACGATGCACAGTGTGAGAACGGGTTGAGTAGATAGCATAAGCCATACCAAGGCTGTCAATCGTGCGGGCGACGTTCTCAGTTTCCCCAGGCGATATGGCATCCATATCAAGGGTAATTAGATCACGCCCAGACACGTTGATAGCTTTACGTTGCAGACCGTTTAAAGTACCACCAACAAAGCCGCCTATGTCCTTTAACTTACTTTTCTCAGATTTTGGCAGTCTGTGGTACTCGTCCACAGTTTCTGTTGTACGAACGGGGATTTTGAGGCGTTCACAAAACTCGGACCACAACATCTCCGTACGGGTCCATTGCTTTGATGTGCGACTCGCACCGATACTGATGGTAATCAGTTTATCGTTTTGCAAGTGTATCCCCTCCTAATCTTTCATATAATAGCCGTTAGTGAATCCTGCTGATGATAATAGCAGTCCATCTGCCCAAGGTATGGCGATTGAAAATATAGCATTAACATCATCCAATGTTGATTCTTCGTTATCCTTGTTGATTTCAAGTACAGCTTCATCATGGATGTGCATGATAATTTGATATCCTACATCATCCAATCGGCGCAGCGTCAATGCTAAGCAATCGCGAGCGACTGCTTGTGTGATGTTTTCGACTAATTTGCCTCCATATGTGCTTTCAGTCACCCATGCGGCGTTTACCTTAGTCTTAAAATGTACAGCATCCTTACCGAATGCATTTTGCTTAATGCATGGACTAGGATAAAATAGCTTACGTCCGCTAGGTAGTTCAATCGTCATATATCGGTATCCATATATTGGATCAATTTCCAAACGAAACATAATGCCGTGGTCAAGGCCTATAGGATTCCCGGTAGTAACGGTGTACACGGCCGCATTTTCAACGGCATACCATAAATCTCGTATTCTAGGTGATGCGTTACGCCATAAATTTACGATTTCGGGTAATTCTTCCTCATGGAGCCCCATATCAAGAGCTCCCATGGCTTTTAATGCATTCACTCCGCCTTGATATCCGAGTGCCAATTCAGCGACTTTACCTTTTTGTCTAAGGTGCCCATTCTCGCCATGTTTAACAACGGGAACACCAAACATCGATGATGCGGAAGCACAGTATATATCTCCGCCCTCAGCGAATACTCGCTGCCGCCAATGTTCTCCCGATAGCCAAGCGATAACACGAGCCTCAATGGCCGAGAAGTCTGCCACACATAATGTATTGTCCTTTTCAGCAATAATTGAGGTACGAATTAATTGAGATAGCGTATCCGATACGTCACCATATAGAAGTTCTAACCCTTGACGGTTTTTGGTTTTAACGAGATGCCGAGCCGTGTCAAGGTTTTCGATGTAATTTCTCGGTAGGTTTTGCACCTGGATAAGACGACCCGCCCAGCGTCCGGTACGGTTAGCGCCGTAGAATTGCAACGTTCCTCTGAGACGAAGATCAGCGCCCATAGCGCCATCCATCATGGTGTATTTAGATACCGATGACTTTGCAAGTTTCTTTCGAATCATAAGCACTTTTGCGGCAACGTCATCCGCATCCATCAGAGCATCAGCCACAGTGTCCTTAGTTAACTTTTCAAGACTAACATTAGTATTATTGTTTAGCCAATCAAGTAATTGATTCCGGCTGTTAGGGTTACTAAGTCCCGTGATTTGGTAAGCCTCATTCATCAACATTTCTCGATTTTCCTCATCAATGTATAGTGCACCCTCAACCAATTCATGGTCAATGCGTACACCTCTACTATTGATTTGGATATCAAGATACCAATCTTTCCACGTATCATCAGGTACGGGGAATGAGGCTAATCTGTGATAACATTCCATCTCAGTGATAACGTCCTGGCGGTTGTACTCAATGAATGCATTCCACTTATCCATATCATGTCTAGGTAGATTACGGGTACGGCCCCCATTACGTTTAGTAGGCTTACACGGTGTACAAAAGTACTTGATAAGTGCTTTCCCCGATGTGTCCTTTTTCTTATCCTGAGGTAACCCCAGGGCCTTGCCGAGTAAGGCTAGGCCCATAGGATATCCTAGGTAGGCACCGTGAATCATCGTGCACTGCCACTGATCAACAGATGTGAGTAACCCTGCACGATTTAGACATGTAATTTCAAATTGTGCATTGTAAGCGTGCTTGATTACATCTGGGTTTAATAAATCACGAATTACACTGTCAGGAATTACTCCTCCCTGCGCTAAATCTACAACTTCAACAGGACCAAAGTCGTAGGAATACGCAAATAGTAATATGGCGAAATCAGGCGATTCAGTATATTTGTACACTCCGAATGAGATATCAGTCGATGAATATGTTTCTATATCAATACTTAGATGCCTCATATCAGGCACCTATTAGTAAGGTTGACCAGTTACAGGGTTAATCCCTACAGGAGCCTGTTGTACAGATTGCTGAGGTGTCGTAGCATATGCCGGTTGTACATAACCCTGTTGAGCGGCTTGTTGTTGCACAGGTTGACCTGCTGCCACTGGAGCACCGGTATAAACATTAGCCGCACTACCTTGAGGTGCACCAAATACAGAGGATGCTGCAACAGGCATGCTGCCCAACGCTTCACCATCGCGTACTTTTTGAACAGGGCCCAAACCACATCCGATACCAGTGGATTGATTGGAGTAGAAGAAGAATCGAACGAGTACATTGACATACATGCCGGAATATACTTGCGTAGGATTTGTAAGAGGGTTACCTTGAAGATCTACTACTTCAACTTTATAGTTAGCATCTTGCGCTGCTGTAAACACCCAATGACCTTTACATTCAGGACCAAACTCCTTACCAGATTGTGTGTAACCATCACCGTCATGAATTGGTACTTTTGGCTGTGCCGGAACACGTGCGCCGAATTTAGTACGAGCTGATTGGATAGCAGCTTCGATAGCATTCATGAGAGCTTGGTGTTGAGCTACATCAGTTTTAGGTAATAGAATAGTAGCTGAATATCTAGGTTTAGCACCAGGCTGTGTGGAATTAGCCCAAGGTTCTAATAGATGGCAGTAGGATACACGAACATTTTGCAATAATACTTCAGTTGGTTGTGGAACGAATGACATAATTAATTACCTCCATTATTATCATTAGATACATTAAATATTTGCGCCGCAGTAGGTTGATTGGTAATCCGAGGGCGCTTATCGGATTCCTCAACTAGGGTAGGCTTGCCTGCTTTCTTAACAATCATGTCGCCTACCATATCATTAAATTGGGTTTTACCGATGGTCTTTTCCATCTGAGCCAATGTTAATGTCTTGCGTTCATATAGAATGCTTTCATCGATGCCAGCTTTGATTAAAGCATCAATAGCAGCATCGGTGTCTTGAAAGGCCCGACTACCACGACCCTCTACGGCTTTCCAGCCAGGGACTGTCACCCCATTAAGAGATTCAGTGAGTGCGTAGTCTTTCATATCCTCGAGCCAAGCAGCGACGTCTTTCCCTCGACGAAGGTATTCACCGAGTTCTGTCATCGAGATAAGTCGAGGATCATGATTAGCAACTAGCGCACTGTGCAATGAGTCGTTTGCATCATATCGGGCTTTGCACTGTTGTTTTGCCCTGCAGAATCTGCACCAGTCGCCGGGTTCAAATTTACCATTGCCAGATATAGCCTCGTCTGCACGAGGTTTGACAAAGGTATTACCCCAATCCAGTAGATCTGCCGTAGGGATTTCCCATTCGCTGATATTATTAACACGGGGCTGCACGATAGTCATTTTGACCGTATTGAACATATAGAGTAATCTATACGCATCAATCGCGCCAAGGGCGTATAGCATCATTTGCGGATTGTGTTCCGCATCAACGACTACCCCTTTTCCGTGCTTATAATCAACGATGTGCAAAGTGTCGCCGGATAGGATGATACAGTCAGCCGTTCCGAATCCATCGGGTACATAACGGCTAAAGTCAACGCGTTTTTCAATGGCTACTACTGGAGTTGCTGCGCAACCTAACATAACACCTTTGACATATTCAAGGTATGTTTCCGAGGTATCGTCCATTTCTGGTTGCCACAATTCATCCTTTTTGATTTTGTTGAACTTGCGAGTGTATGTGGATTTCGCCATGGCCGTGGTATACTTCTGTAGTTTTAACTCACACAGTTCATGCGCCAGGGTTCCTTCCTTTGCATACACCGATGTACTATCGGGAAAGTTCTCCTCTAGGAGAGGGGCGGCTGTACAATGCAGCCACCGGTGCGACCCCGATGCGTTTAATAATGCATGTGATCGAGGTGCCATTAGATTCTTGCCCCCAATCCTCTAATCGCATTTACTAATTCAGGGTATCTGTCCTCAGGTACTTCACCCAAGTATTGAACACCGAATTGTGCCATTAATTGTTGCAATTCTACAGCTTTCCCTGCGTCAAGTAATGGCGCAAGAGCCGCTTGAATTTCAGGTAATGTATACTTTTTAACTTCTTGAGATACCGGAGCGGTAACATGTGTTTGTGCCGGTGCTGCAGTTTGTGCCGGTGCTGCAGTTTGTGCCGGTGCTGCAGTGGCTACGTTGACAGTTGGTGCCGTAACGGCTACTTGAGTAGGAGTAACTTGTACAGCTGCATTAGGAGCCGTCATGGATACGGAGTTTGGTTGCACTGCTACTGTTGTAGTAGGCACACCTTGATTCGTATCTTGTGGTGTGAGATTAGATACGCACACGGACGGTGTCGCTACTGTAGATACCACAGTATCTACTATGCCAGGGGCTTTATCATCCATTGCTCTGTCGTTATCTACAAAACTTCTGAATTGATTTAACACAGCTTTTAGCTGGTTATATACATCTAGTACATTAACTCCTTGAACTTCAACTTTAATCATTGTTTAAATCCTCCTGAATATTGCTAATATAATGAGATTCAATTAACTGTTTTAGCACGTTTGCGTTGTAAATCCTCTCTCGCTTTCTTATTTAGCGATTGAAGCATTGCGAATCCGAAAAAAGCAGCTATCCCCTTATTTATTCCTGCATCAACAGCAAGCTTAATTGATCTTGCCGCTTTCAACTCATTGATATGAATAATGCGGATATTATGCTCTTTAGCGTAATTAAACTTGATATTGCATCCGGTTGAGTTCTCCCAACCGTTACACATTATGATTGCATCACAATCCCTTAGAAGATTAATACACCAACTTATACCGGTATCATAATCGACCTTATTGTATAGGTGCCCAAATATATGAATAGGCGACAGATATATGTTATGCGTATCGCACCCAAATGGTTCTTTTATTGGGAATACTCCCATTTCATTCTGTAGCCACTTCAACACTGAATCTGCATCTTTTTTATTTTCAGATAATCCGCCAAAAGGATGGCTGACGTAAATTCGAGTCATGTTATACCCCTCCATTTTTTATTAAATACTTGGGTTATAATTCATCGACAGACGCCTTTACAGATTCATACTCAGTAAGTAATGCCGAGAATTCTGGATTATCTTTTGCAAGTAACCGATACATGGTCAAGCGCTCAGCGTTCTTAGCCTTTTGCTCGAGTTTATTTTCGATGTCCTCTAGCTTAGCTCGATCGCTTTCGCGTTTATCGCATTTAGAGGTATCAACAACGGCTATAACCTGCTTAACGATGTTCCCTTTAAAGCCTTGCATCCGAACAGTATCGAGGTCTTTTGCCTTTTTCAAAACACGGGCAAGACCTAAGCCGTTTCTTGATTTAACAACAACCCAGTCACCAACACCAATGTTATCGATTGGAACATTTGTATCGGATTCGTAATATCTAAACCAATATGCATCATGGTCATGAGCTGGCATATTATTTGGCCAGTAGAAATCATCTGTATCGTAAGTAACTAATAGGAATTCCATAAGATGTCCTTTCTGTGGTATACTTTAAGTGGATATTTTTCTAATTTGAGCTTGTTGATGTTGCCGCATCATCAGGCTCATTTTTTATGCCCAAATCCTCGCATTCATCAGGAATGCAGTAGTCTCGATCCGGACAGGTACTACAATTTCGCAATTTAATCACCACCTTTCAAGGCGCTTAAATCAAGCACCATCTCAGGCTTTCTAGCTTCCCATGCGTAATAATCTAGACCTGCTTCTTTTAACGCATCTGCAGCAGCTCGACCTGTTTGCGCCCTATCAATAATTATGTAAGCATTTTGCTCGGCGTTGCGTACTTCGGTTAGTCGTTCCACAAACGGCTTTAAGAGCTCACAAATAGCAGCCCAGGATTTTGTCGGTCTAAGGTAGAAAATCTTCCCTTGACTAATCATGCGATCGATTAAAAAATCCGAAGTCGGGATACTAGCAAAAACGCTATTGCCAAATCCCGCTTGCCTAATTTCCATAGCTGCTTTCCTTGCTTCAGATAGAGCAACTTCTAAACGCTTAAAAGCATCTAGCGATTTAATTTCTTTAGTTAATAGAGCTTCGTATTCATTTTCAATCGCATCGGCTTTGTCACAACTGACACGAGATACGAAGTCCTTTACCTTTTGTCTACTGACATAATGTTTTGTCATTTTATATATCCTTTTAGCTGTAATAAGGGTTTTTGCAATAATTACCGTGAGTTCTTACTTGAGGGATGTATGTAACATCTTCCTGCTCCTCAGCATCCATTTCGGCTTTATCTTTGTAAAAGCCGTATAGGGATATAACCAGTCCGATTAACGATTGCAATATAAACTGTTCCCAACCGATTTGGTCTACTTCTAAGGCCCCCATAGAGCCTGCAATGAGGAACGTCCCCAATAACATATAGCCCATAATTTGATCTCCTTTATAACATCATCATTGATAAAATAGATGCTACTGCAGCAGTAGCAAAACTCAAGTGCATTCCCACGTCAATCCAGTTCATGATTTACATCTCCTTTAAGCCTTTAAAATACCCAGGAACGTGCCTGAATCCAGAATGATATAGCGTCGATACCTGACATTTTGATATGTCGGTACCTTTAACGTACTTGATGGCCTTCCGGATGGCGTTGTCAATTAATCGCGTTTTTAAGTTAGAAAATCCCCAATTCGAGATACCCAACTCTTCAAGCTCCATCAGCGCCCATCGTTTTGTATTACATTTTCTGTCGAGGCTATATTGAAATCCACCTACGATTCCTTTAATTACGGATATTGTGTAATGATAGGATGTGTTACTCCAGTTCATGATTTATTCTCCTAATGAATTCCTGCGGATTTAAACTCCGCATCAACTACATTCGCGTCCCATCCAAGCGAATGGACAAGGAACGTCCTAAACCCTTCTTTGTCAATAACAAAGCTACGGGATTTCTTGCCCGGCGACTGCCAGGCATATGCGAACGGAAATCGATCTCTTGCGATTCCCTCTCGGATAGCTGTTAGGCTAACACCGAGCACGGTCGACATTTGGGCGACCGAAATCACTTTTTTAAGCATTTACTATCCTCCTCTACTGGCGTATTTATTAACAAAATACACTTGACCTTTACCGGTCACTTTTGTCGTTCTAGTAATTCGGGTACTTCCATCTGAATTTACAAGTGTACTTTCTTTAACTTCAAATAGGCCCAATTCCATGGAACGCTGCGTCGGCATATTCTTGCTATTACCACTTTTGATGAGATACCCATCAGAGCGTAGTTGTTCAAACAATCGCTTCTGTCCAGTGTCCACACCATTTTGTTTTAGCAACTTTGCTAAATCGCCTATTAAAATACTTGTATGGCTAGTTGCGACTGCATCAGCGAACAAGACCTTTGGAGCTTGCTGTACAATAGTTAGCTCAGCATGTTTACGGGCCTCTTGTTCAGTTTTAAGCTGAGAGGCTAGCTGAATAAGGAAGTCTGGACTTTGTATCGCTTGTTTCAATACATCATCAGTCATATACGCCCCATGCATACGTATACTTGGAAGTACATCATGTGTGATCCATCGTCTAAACTCCTTAGCCTCTGGTTTCCGGCTTGAAAGTACTAAATTATATAGCCCGTATTCATTCACTACCGACTTCTCAGGGTTGCCTGGAGTTCCGTCATTTAAAATGACATTACTTTTTTCATCCATGTCCAATCGGCTTAACGCCTGTCTTGAATTATTAATTTCTAAGCAGTCGCATACATCTTTGGCTACGAACCAAGGCTCGTTATTGCGCATTAGAATTCGCACAGTACCAAGCATCGCATTGTTAAATACCTGTAAATCATTCATAGTGATTACCTTTCTAAATTAATATTGTCTCATATTCTAGATTTTAAGACATTTAAGGCAAAAAAATATCTACAACCTCAGAGGGGGTTAGGTCGAGTTTAGCTTTAATCGCTAATACCTCGGCGATTGTAAACGTGGTCCCATCCCGAGAAAGTCTCCGGTAGAGTTTGGATCTATCCATTTCAATGATTTCCGCAAACTGCCCGATGTTGTATCCACGTTCAATGATTGCTGCTTTGAGCTTCTTTGTGTTCATCAAGTCACCTCCTTAATGCATCAATATTCATTTCCTAATCATAGTATATTTGATTTTTGTCTCAAAGTCAAACATTTTGAGACAAATTCACCACATTTAAATTATTTTTAAAACAAAGTGTTGCATTTTTGATACTTTTGTTATATAATTAACTCATAAAATGATATTAATATAAGAGGTATAATCATGAATACATTAACTATAGGTGAACGCATTAAAGCTCTGCGCCAAGAGCAGAACTACTCCGTAGATGAAATGGCCAAACGTGCAAAAATCTCTCGCGCAACATATTATAGATATGAAAGCGCCGATGCAGAAAACTTACCTATCAAAACAATAAAGGTTATTGCTAGTGCGCTCAATACTACGCCGGAGTATATCCTTGGTCTCACTGACGACAAACGAACTAAAGAATGGTCCATGATAGAGGCCTATAATGAAAATTTAAAACTTCGACACGAATCATTTTTAAAGCTTCGCCAAGAGATTTACGAATTTATCGCTTCAAATTCGACTAACGTTCCATATCTACAGCTTCTTAACTTAATTAAGTTTATTGGCAGAAAACACCCCGAATACCTCGAAGGGATGTATTTAGTTTTAGATCAGTTAAACAAAGATAACCAACTTCATTATACTGCATATGAAAGAATTATCCGAGGACTTACTAATGAGATTGATAATATGAAACTCTTCATTCACTCTATGGAAAACTCAGATTTAAAGGATACCCAAACCTTGGCTTTAGGTTTTCTAAAGAGCTCCCTTAATCACTTGATTGATGTAATCCACGAGATTGAAATTAAAGCGAAGTATGAACATGATTGTATTATAGTTACAGAGGAAGCTCGTAATGAAATTTATAAAGGCTTGCAAGAATATGATAATAACAACTCTAATATTTAAGGAGGGATGAGCCGTGAACGTTAAACCTCTCACTTATATATTACTCAGCTTACTAGTTATTTGTGGTGTATTGATTTTTGCGTTACGCCCTTCCCCATCTATTGAGTTTAAGGACGAAATAGTCTCAGGACAGACGACCACCCAGGTGGTACTAGAGGACTGGACGATACTATCTGCAACAGGTGGATATGAGTCCAAGATTACTTTAGAGAATGGTAAGTCTGTAGAGGCTAAGTGGTTAATCGTAGAGGATGTACCGCCTAGCTATCGATTAGATATGTTCCCGCACTCCTTTTATCATCACCATATCTACATTGCACCTGTACAACCAGGTGTATCCGAAGTTATGACTGAGATAAAGCCGACAGTTACCTACTATCTTGGCGGTCAGGAAAAACAAATTAATATAAAATAGTAACGAAATAAGCCCCTATCCTGTTATCAGATAGGGGCGTTAATTTAGGGAGAATGTGATGCTATGGCTATGAAAAGAGCAAACGGAACGGGATCCGTTTATAAAATGAAACACAAGCCCTTACGCAAGCCCTACCGTGCAGTCGTAACTACTGGCTACGACGAGAATGGTAAATGTAAACGTAAGACAATCGGCTACTATGCTAAATCAAAAGAAGCTTGGGATGCCTTATCAGAATATGGCATCTATCCAGAGAAATTTGAAACTAAAAAAGTTTTATTCAGTGAATGCTGGCGATGGATGATTGCCGATAAAGAACGTAAAGGGATAGATGTCAAAAAAGGCGGATATTCGACCGCACAGGCTAAGTTAACCTCTATTTGGAATAAACCTATACAAGAGATTAAACTCGTGCACCTACAGGCTATAATCGATGAAAATAGCCATTTAAGTCGGTCGTCTATCGGTCTTATTGTAAAGGGATTGAATGGCGCCTTTGAGGCAGCTATCAAGAATGATGTTATTATAAAGAACTATGCTGCACTCTTGGAACTAAAGCCGGCGGAAAAGTCAGATATACACAAGCCTTTTACGGAGGCAGAAATTCAAGCAATATGGGAACATACTCACATGGATATAGCCAAATTACTTTTAATGTACATATACTCAGGCATGCGCCCCGTTGAGTTGTTATCTATAAAGCTTGAAAATGTCCACCTAGATGAGCGATATGTGATCGGCGGTGTAAAGACAAAAGCAGGTAAAGATAGAATAATACCCATTGCAGATTGTGTTATGCCTTTTTATCGCGAAATTTACACACAGGCGCTCGTTTCTAACTCAGATACACTTATCCCTCATGGGTACACTTCAAAGTACCTAGGAAAGCCAGTAAAGCGATTTTGTAGGGAGTTAGGAATAACTGACCACTTACCACACGATACTCGGCATACGTTCATCACCTTGGCTAGTAACTACGGAGTAGATCGCTATATTCTAAAATCAATAGTTGGCCACACGCAAAGCAAAGACATAACGGCTGATGTGTACACGCATAAAACGATTGAGCAGTATATCGAAGAAGTAAATAAGATACCCGCATCATTTAGCTAAAGGTTGTGCAATGGTTGAGCAACGCACACAAATTTTAGCTAATTTTAAAAGAAAAAGCACAGTACCTATTCTCATAAGTACTGTGCTTTCTGCATTTGTAGAACTGTATGTATTATTTAGAGTACAATTCGACGATAAGTGTTTCGTTAACTTCGATAGGAAGTTCTTCACGTTGAG
>ERZ773070.256-NODE-256-length-40561-cov-4.519034_pt1 | contig 40561 bp, 33 predicted proteins | sample MGYA00580618_ERZ773070 | MGnify/ENA primary metagenome ERZ773070 (study PRJEB29015, sample SAMEA2738023) | human oral metagenome | biome: human oral; feature: human-associated habitat; material: dental | place: China | collected 2019 ...
ATTTTTAAAAATTGAAATCTTTTTGTCCCAAACTCTTTTATATGTACTTATTTCACACTATCCATTTTTTCTCGGCAAGCCTTTTCGATGAGGTCAAGTTTTTCAACACTTTCCTTTTCATCTTTACCAATTGAATAGATGTATAGTTTGATTTTAGGTTCGGTCCCTGACGGTCTGAGTGCATACCATGAACCATCTTTAAAGTAATATTTCAAACAGTTTTGTTTTGGAAAATCAAGGTAGCCATCTTTAAAGTCAATCACTTTTTCAAGTTCCATTGCTCCAATTGTTGTCAACGGATGTTCTCTAAATTCTTCCATCATTCGAGCGATTCTCTCTTGACCTTCTACACCTTCTAACTCAAGAGAAACTTGTCTTTCATTATAGAAACCAAATTCTGCATAGGTATCATTTAAAACATCTAACAGAGTCTTACCCTGTTTCTTAAAGTAAGCAGCCATTTCTACAATCATCATAGAAGCACTGACAGCATCTTTGTCTCTGACAAAAGTTCCATAACAGAAACCGATACTTTCTTCGTAACCAAACACATACGTTTTTTCTTTAGTACGATCATATTCGTTGGCTTTGCCACAAATATTTTTAAATCCAGTCAGGGTTTCTACTGTTTCAATACCATATTTCTTCGCAATCGCTCTAGATAAATCACCTGTAACAATAGATTTCACCATGACAGGATTTTCAGGTAAATTATTGAGAGCAGAACGTTGTGAGAAAATATAATAAGCAAGCAAAGCACCAATCTTATTTCCGTTTAAAAAGACATAATCACCGTTTGCATTTCTTACTTCCAGCGCAACACGATCGCAGTCTGGGTCATTAGCAATCAAAATATCACAATCATTTTCTTTTCCAAGTTTTTCAGAATAGGCAAATGCTTTTGGAAATTCTGGATTGGGATAACCAACTGTTGTAAAATCTGGATCAGGAAATTCTTGTTCCTTTACGACATAGATATTTTCAAATCCTCTTCTTTTCAGAATTTCTCTGACAGGAATATTTCCTGTACCATTCAAAGGCGTATAGCCAACCTTAATAGATTTATCAACATCTTCATTGATTGTTAAATTGAGAACTTCTTGGTAGTAATCTTCTTCAACAGATGCATCAATATAATTTGCAAGACCGCTTTCCAAGGCTTCTTCAAAAGGAATGGACTTAATGTCTTCAAAATTCACAATTTCATCCATATGACCTGCAATTTGTCCTGCAATATCATCTAAAATCTGTGAACCTTCTTCCCAATACGCTTTATAGCCATTATATTCTTGTGGATTATGGCTAGCCGTTACCATAACTCCTGCTTTACAGTGCAATTTTCTAATTGCATACGAGCACATTGGCGTAGGATGAATCCCATTGTAAATATAGGTTTTGATTCCGTGAGCAGCCATAATAGAGCATGTTAGTTCAGCAAATTCTTTTGATTTATATCTGACATCATAGCTGATTGCAACACCTCTTTTAATCGCTTCTTCACCATGGTCTTTCAAGGTTTCAGCCAATGCCTGGGCTGCTTTTCCTACCATGTATTTATTCATACGGTTGGTACCAGCACCCAATTTCCCACGAAGACCAGCGGTCCCAAATTCAAGACCTTTGTAGAATCGATCTTCGATCTCAGCTTCATCATCCTGAATAGACAGCAAATCAGCTTTTGTTTCTTCATCGAAGAAATCATTGTTTAGCCATTGTTTATAAACTTCTTTGTAGTTCATATAACGACTCCTTTTAATATATTATTTCTCAATAATTCCATTCTATACTACCTTTTCGTTTTTATCAATCCTTTTTCCAATTTTTCTTTAAAACGCTTGCATTTTTTGTTTAAAACAGTTATTTATATGTAAACTTCACAGATTTTATCTCTCTGTGGGTGATTGTTGATTAGGTAAATTTTAATCAATAAATTGAATATCATTCTCATCTAATGCAAGAATATCCTGATAAGCAACATCTAGCTTAGATAATAGATCAACAGACTTAACGTAATGCGCATGTAAAAACAAGACTGCAGGATGAACTTTCTCGAACTCATAGTCTGGTGCCTGCTAAAGCTTGATATCATGGTAGCAATATTACAGGAGACATATTAGAAACTACTTAACTTGTGCTAATTTGTCTTGATAATTTTCTTCAATAGCTTTTGCAATAAAATCTTTTTTTATTTTTGTAATAAATCTAATATCATTAAACAAGTGAAAAATAGTTGAAATATATCCCCCAATATCAACCTTTTTCACCAAATCTCCAGCTCCTCTCTTTACTGCAATAAGTACAATACCAGCATTTACCAAAGACGCTATGCTTTCAGAAATTATAATAACTTTTCTTGTTCTCACTTCATGTAAAGTTACATTTTTCTTTAGTGATTGAAGTAACTGATCTTTAGTTATCGTTTCGTTATTCTTTTTATTTTCTTCGCAAATAATCGTAATTCTGTGAGCAACAGAAATTACGTAATTAATCATCTCTGCTAATGCTGTCTGAACTCCGACTGATCCCCAAAAATCCAATTTCGCATAGTCTATTCCTGACTCACATAATTCCTTGATAATATCCGAATCTACCAACCACTGCAAAAATGGTAAGCTTAATCCTTCTTTCGAATACTCGTCAGATTTAATATGGTAGGCTTGCTTAATAAATGCTAGACCTATTGTTGCCTTTGATTTTTTATATCTTTTTACCGTATATTCAAACATCTTTATCGGATTTGCCTCAGCTATAGCAGCTGGCTTACCCGATGTGTCCTTTCCTACATGTAATGTACGAAATGCATTGTCTTTTCCAAGTGACATAGTATTTGTTAAAATATTACAAGTTCCAAATAAATAACCCAACCAAGGATCATGTCCTAATGTCTTGGCTCTATGATTCGTTCCGCTAAGCTTCACATTAAATTTTTTTGTACCACTCACCACATCGTATGGAACATGATTTATATCTGCTATTTCTTGAACTGAGGCATGATAATATCTTGAACCCTTTGTTTTGTCGCTCTCCGCCTTATTCTTCATAGCACTTGCTTTGTCTTTATCATATACAGATTTCTTAGCCTCATCAGCGGTAGTATTGTGTGACGGTCTATCCTTCTTATTTTTGAACGCATCAAAATTAACAGAGGGTTGTAAGAATTGACGAATCATTTGTAATACTACTGCAATAAGAATAAAAAGAGCATCAGTTTTATTCAAACCTGTTTGACTTTTGAAATCACTTTCAATATCATCGTATTCTTTCTCAAGTTGAGCCAGATCCTCCTCAGATAACAAATCTTCCATTCTTAAAATCGTATCCATACCCTTGGCTGTTAACATACTCTACTAAAGAGGCATAATTCGATATCTCAGGAAGTATATTAATTGATTCGACAACCGCTTCGCTACCAGTCATCTTCTTATGAGTATCCATAAGCTGTTCTGCAAAATCACTAGAATGATCAGCCATAAATTTCATGACCATTATCATCTCTTTTTCTCTATACGAAATCATATTTATGTCTCCTCATTCAAGGCCTTATTGATTACAGATGCTGGACAATTATAGCATTCAAGAGTTTAACTAAACAATTTATCTGCCTTTCTAACTCTTGTTTTTCAGCATGAATTTTATTATATGCATCAAACAAAAGATCTACTTTTTCTTTCATTGTAATACTTATGTTCGAGATACTCCTCGAAGCTGCTAAATTTTTGCAATCTTCCTTCCTCCTCTTATTTTGATTTATCGCTCTGTTCTGCAAGCTCCACATACTCGTCTTGAATACTTCTTGGAGCAAGCGGAATATATGTTTTTTCTAAATAGTCATTCAATCTGATATTATGAATGCCTGTTGTTTTGCCTTCATGGATCTTTGTACCTCCCATCCAATAATTTACAAACATAAGCTTAAATACATAGAATGGATTCAAATCAAATATTCCATTTAGGTGTAATTTTGCAGTAAAGTTATTATTCAGATAAGTGTTGTCATCACTCTCAAAATAAACCACTCTACCAACAGGTTTATCGCTTGATCCACCAGATTTTTCAATAAGAATGTCCCCTTTTGATAAAGACTTTTTCTCAACTTTATCAAGAGGAATAATCCTCGTTGCTACATCCGTGAAATCAATAATTCCCTCATCCGTAAAATTAGTTGTCCTTAAGACAGGAACACCAGTATTATCAGGATCATCTTTTCCCCATTCTCCTCCTTGCGGCTTATCAAATACAGAAGCAAGTGGTACAACCTTGTATACTGATTGGTCAGTTAACGTATCACCGAACATCTCGATAAATTGCGATTTACCCGTAAAATTTTGATTTATCGCTCTGCTCAGCGAGTTCAACAAATTGGTTTTGAAGTTCAATATTCGCTAACGGAATTGGTAATTTATGAACTTGGTCTTTGTTAATTGCTTTGAAGGTTGACCCCACACCCATATTTGCTATGGTATCTTCAATAACCCTCATTGCATAGATAATAAACATAGTTGTGGTTTTTTCTTCTATGGGTCTGATTGCCGCCAAACCTCGTCCAATACAGCATTCCTCAGTTGCTATATTTATACTACCAACAGGAGCTCTTACAGACATCAGTACATCATTCGCTATTGCAATTCTTGAAGGGGCGGTAGTCCATGTAGTAGCTTCACGAATATATAAATCCCCAAACTCCGTTTTGCCCTGATAAAATGCCATTCCATCACCAGTATCATTATACGTTTTCCCATCAGGTGACTGCCCCATGATGATGGTAGCCATATCACTTAGTATGCCTTTTTTGACATCTGTGAACATCTCGATAAATTGCGACTTAACGAGCTCATCAGTGGCTAAAATAAGCTTTTTATACTTATCCTTCATGTCATAAATAGCCCATAATACCTCCGCCAATTTACGCTGTTCTTCCAAAGATGGTAACTCAAATTTCAGTTCTTTTAGATCTCTCCAATTTATGGTTGGAGATAAAGATCCAACAGAAATCTTAATCGCTGCATCTAAGAAATAATCTGATTTTATAAACATTGGGAAGAAATCTTTGTCGATTACATCTTCCTTTGGTCTTAGCACCATCCCATGTGCAGAGAATATTCCATCAAACGGAGCTATTGCAACTTTCTTCTGATATGCTCTTCTTTTTCCAAAAAGCACATCTCCCTTTTTCATGATTAGCTTGTCACCCTTAGGTGCAACATCAGCTCCGTACCTTGTGACGTAAATACTGTCTGAATCCAAATGTTCTAAACCTAGATATGTGTACTTATCTTCATCAACAGGCTTCTTCTTTTCAGTGCTATTAAATGCGATTTCATCGAACTTAAAAGTTCCCATTATGCACACCTCCTCATATCAAAAATGCGCATATTTTCAGTGCTTCTATGCCCGATAAATTGCGATTAGTTTACCCTATAAATTTCCTATGTGACTGCTTCACGTTATTTTGGTTAACCATTGCATACTGCAATGTCGTATCAATACTCTGATGCCCTAAAAGCTGTTGCACTTGTTCTATTGGCATTCCTTTATCAATAGCAGTAGTTGCCAATGTTCTACGGAATTTATGTGGATGCACCTTATGCAAGTTCAGTTTTTCTCCTAGATTTCGAAGTCTGATCTCAACACCACTAATAAGCAAACGATTGTAAGGTTTCTGTAGTGATACGAATAACGCTTCATTAGAATCCTCTCTGCTATTCAAATACTTTTGTAGATGTAACTTGGTTCTTGCATCGAAGTATACTCTTCTCTGCTTATTACCTTTTCCTAGAACAACACATTCCCTATTTTCAAAGTCAATATCATCACAGTTAAGCTTCACAAGCTCTCCAACTCTCATTCCAGTAGATGCAAGAAGATCAATCATAGCCAGATCTCGCAATCCATCACATTCGTCTCTCATTATTTCTAAAGCTTCGTCTGTATAAGTCTCCTTTACAGTTTTACAGGTCTTAACCTTATGAATCCTTCTAACCGGGCTCTTGACGATATAATCCTCATCTTCAAGCCAAGCAAAGAAACTGGACAGAATTCTTCGTATATTATCAACTGTAACTTTACTGATATTGTTTTCTTCCTGATATCCATCTAGAAACATTCTCAAATCATCAGTTGTTATTTTCACTACATCTTTATCTATCTTTTCCACAGCATTTCTAATAGTTGATTCATAATAATGTACTGTTTTGTTAGAGCATCCTTCCACTCTTTTTGCTGCAAGAAATAGCTGTATCAAATCAACAGTCTTACTTTCAGATTTTTCTTCAGAAGAAAGACAGTCACATAAAACCTCATGCAACTGTCTCATCTGCTCTTCTCCCAAATACGCTTGCATTTTTTGTTTTATCTTGTTTATTAGTTCATTTGTCATATCGGTAATCTCCTCGTTACCGACATCACTACCCCACTAATATTAAATGCGGATATTAATAGTACTGTTCAATATAGCTGTACGCTTTGTCAAACACGTCCTTATCCTTTATTTTGTATTTAATCCAAACAACACTTCTTAAGGCCTTCTTAACTTCATTCTTTCCAGTTGTTGTTTTCTGCCATCCATCGAATCTAACGATTTTTACGATATCATCGATGTCTGAAACTATTCTTTCTACAATGACAGGTGTCTTATCGTTACGAAGTCCGTTAAATAATTCTGTAAGAGCAGCTTTTCCTCTGTCGATTTCTTCTTCAGGGACAACTTCTTTTTCTGCACGTACTGCTTCTTTAGCAAGCTCTAACAGCAATTTTAGGAACTCAATGCTAGTAACCAATCCTTGCTCATGCTTTTCTCTAAGCTCTTCCAATTTTTCACCAAGCTTCTGGAACTTAGGATTTCGGCTATGCTTTTGAATTTTTGCAACAAGATCGATTTCAACCTTCATTGTAGTTTTCTTGATATCCTTTTGCTTCTCGATAAACTCATCGATTAACGCAGCATCCAATGTAAGAATATCAACATCATCATGAACCTCTCCGACTTCAATATGCTGATAAACAAGTTCAAGTGTTTTCGCTCCAAGGGCCGCCCATACAAGCTGTCCTCTGTTATCAGTCGGTTTCACTGATTCGTATACCTTACTAAGCCATACATAATCGTATTTAAATGGTTCAAGGAACGGATCAGGTGATAGTGCGTTCCATGCACGATTTAAAACTCTATAATCTGCTGCAAACTCATCTTTGATTTTGTTATTTGGCAGGCATTCCTGTGCGGCCAACAATCCTTCCCAGCCTTCTACAGTTCTGTCTACTCCCATAAAATAGCTGAGACATTTTCTCATAATTGCAGGAACTTGCTTCTTAACTTCTTCAATGTTTGTAACAACCTTTTTCATGCCTGCTTCATCGAAGTTCAATGCTTTGGCGACATTATCAAAGATACCTATATAATCAACGATCAAACCGTTAGTTTTACCTTCATCATAAGTACGATTTACTCTGCAGATTGCCTGAAGTAAGTTATGGTCCTTCATAGGCTTATCTAAATACATGACCTGCAAAATTGGAGCATCAAATCCAGTCAAAAGCTTGTTAGTTACAATTACAAACTTTAATGGATTGCTTGGTTCTCTAAACTGATCAAGTACCTTCGCTTCTTCATCACGGCTTCTCTTATATTGTTTGTAACGGCCAGCTTTATCATCACCTGTAGTCATGACAATTGTGGATGCTTCTGGAGGAACCAACTTATTCAATTCTTCCTTATACATCAAACAGCATTCACGATCATAAACAACAATCTGAGCTTTATATCCGTTTGGCTCAATCTTTGTCTTATAATGGTTAACAATATGTTCTACAACCTTTTTGATACGCTTACGGTCATACATAATGGCTTTCATCGTAACATTTTTAGAAAGTTCGCCTTTATCCTCGTCAGATAAACCATCCGTCATTTCATCAAATGCCTGATCAAGCTTTTCTTTATCAACATGTAAATCAATCGGAACTGGTTCAAAGTTAAGTGGTAGTGTGGCATTATCTCTGATGGAATCTGAGAATGAATACTTACTCATGTAACCACTCTTATCTTCAATAGCACCGAATGTTTTAAATGTATTTTTATCGAGTCTATTAATTGGAGTACCAGTTAAACCAAAGAAGAATGCATTAGGTAAAGCTAGACGCATCTTTTCACCGTAGTCACCTTCTTGTGTTCTATGTGCCTCATCGACCATAAGAATGATGTTATCTCTCATGTTAAGAGCTTTTTCAACATCACCAAATCGATAAATTGTAGTAATCGCAATCTTACGCATATCCTGTTCAAAGAAGTTCATCAAATCTTCTTTCGTTGATAAAGACTGTAGGTTTGGAATATCTGCTGCGTTAAAATCGCCCGTAATCTGCGTTTCCAAATCAATACGGTCATCAACAATAACAACTGTAGGATTTTGAAGTTCGGGCATCATTCTAAGTTTCTGAGCAGCAAACACCATAAGTAATGACTTACCAGAGCCCTGAAAATGCCAAATCAATCCCTGCTTTGGATATCCTGCTTTGACACGATCAATCATTAAATTTGCTGCTTCATACTGCTGATATCTACAAATAACTTTAATCTTACGATGTTTCTTATCCGTAGAAAATACTGTGAAGAATTGCATGATATCCATCACTTTCTCAGGAGTAATCATATCTGCAACACTAATTTTTACATCAGCAAGACTACCTTCTACTTTATGATCCGGAGTATGCCAAGGTCCCCACTTAGTAAGCGGCATATTTATCGAACCATATCTATAGCATTTTCCTTCTGACGCAAAGTTGAACACATTAGGTACAAACATTTCTGGCACCGATTTTTCATAGTCAGAAATATCCTGAGCACCATCAAGCCATGAAATTGCATTTCTTACTGGTGTTTTAAGTTCACCGATCGCAACGGGCAATCCATTGATAAGAAGCACTATATCAAAGCGTTTGCCATTCTCAATAGTAGGATATACCCACTGGTTAGTAACAACGTACTCGTTTTTATCAAGTTCCGCTTTTGTAAGAGTTCCAAAAAGCTTTATTGGTGTCGGTTTTCCATCCTTACCAAAAGGATATGAATTTTCTTCAAAAACCTTTTTCTTAAAACCTTCATTTTGAGCAACCAAATTATCTGCCGGAAAAGGCTGCAACATAGCACGAAGTTTATAAATAACTTCATCAGCTCTGGATGGTTCCTCTTCAATTTCAGGATTTAATCTTATTAAAGCATTCTTTACCATGGACTCTACCATCACATCAGAAGGTTCTCTATCAAGCTGTTCTGCCGGGATATATTTCCAACCATTCTTCTTGAGAGTCTCTATAAAAAGTTGCTCAACAGTATTATCTTCATTAAACTGTGACATAGTTTACTCCTTCCCAGCTGGAATTAAATTCTCAGCTATAATTTTCTTACTTAAGGCATCCAGATCCTTAATTGCTTCTTGTAGTGCAAATTTTGATTTATCGCTCTGTTCTGCAAGCTCCACATACTCGTCTTGAATACTTCTTGGAGCAAGCGGAATATATGTTTTTTCTAAATAGTCATTCAATCTGATATTATGAATGCCTGTTGTTTTGCCTTCATGGATCTTTGTACCTCCCATCCAATAATTTACAAACATAAGCTTAAATACATAGAATGGATTCAAATCAAATATTCCATTTAGGTGTAATTTTGCAGTAAAGTTATTATTCAGATAAGTGTTGTCATCACTCTCAAAATAAACCACTCTACCAACAGGTTTATCGCTTGATCCACCAGATTTTTCAATAAGAATGTCCCCTTTTGATAAAGACTTTTTCTCAACTTTATCAAGAGGAATAATCCTCGTTGCTACATCCGTGAAATCAATAATTCCCTCATCCGTAAAATTAGTTGTCCTTAAGACAGGAACACCAGTATTATCAGGATCATCTTTTCCCCATTCTCCTCCTTGCGGCTTATCAAATACAGAAGCAAGTGGTACAACCTTGTATACTGATTGGTCAGTTAACGTATCACCGAACATCTCGATAAATTGCGATTTACCCGTAAAATTTTGATTTATCGCTCTGATTAACAAAATCTGCAAACATGATTTGCTGATCAAATTCTGGAAGTACCACAGGTATTTCTTTCATTTTTCCTTGCGTAAGCTTTAGACGTGTAGTTCCTGAAACATACTTCGATAGGTCCATTACTCTAAAAAAAGCATTTGCATAATTTATATCGCAGCATTCTTTTGGAATTAACACGTGTGCGTGATTATTCACCCAGCATTTGCCGTCTACAATATATGAAGTTGCATCTCCAGCGCCATATGCGCCACAATCTTCTGCAAGACACAATGCTATACAGTCCATTAAATACTCATTAATTGTGTCAACCTGACCGTTGGCACCATAATACGGATACTCTGCATTTTCATGCATTTCTGCTCTAACAGTATCATTTATTGGCTTTCTAAGATCATCTCGAATAGTAAAAGCTACTTCAAAAGGAACAGATTTTAGTGGATCATTAGGATCACCGAACATCTCGATAAATTGCGATTTCACCAATTCGTCAGTCTTGTTTATTAAATCTTCATACGCATTCTTAGTTTCATTGATTGACCATAATGTTTCAGCTAATTTGCTTTGTTCTGGCATTAATGGAAGCTCTATAGCAAATTCTTTTAAATGTGTCCATTTTACACGAGGTGATAAAGATCCAGCTGATTTTCCTACAGCAAAATCAAAAAGGAAATCATTCTGAATTATGAAAGGCAAAAGATCAGGATCAACCTTGTCTTCTATTGCTCTTATTACAGTAATATCTCCGGAGCAAATTCCATCAAATGGTGCTACTGCTGCCTTTTTTAGGTAAGCACGTCTTCTACCAAATAAAACATCACCTTTTGAGAATTCCTTAGTAAACGTATTCTCTGTATCTTCACTCCATGATGATAACGTAACGTTTGATGGAATAAGATGCTCTAGTCCAACGATTCTTATTCCGGTTTTATCACCTTTATTTGATGATTTAGCCTCAATTGCAATATCTCCGAGCTTAACTGTTGCCATTACCATCACCTCCAATCATTTCATTTATCGATTCAAAATGTCTTGATGCCATTTCAGCAGCTTCTTTCCAGTCTGAATAACATTCTTGGACAGTTCTATCATCTTCTTGTTCCTCGCTACTTGTCTGAATATACAAAGGAATACTGAGAGAGTAATCATTCTTTGTTATATCCTTTATAGTAACCACTTTAGCGATGTCACCATCTGACTCATATTTATCGTATGCTTTAGCAATCTTTTCAATATGCTTGTCTTCTAGATAACTCTGAGCATTCTTTCGTGTAACTTCATTTAGTGCATTAATAAATAATACTTGTCCTTCACGATTTACAGCTTTTCTTGTTCTGCAAATGATAATGCATGCCTCCATTGGAGAGTTGTAGAAAAGATTAGGTCCTAAACCAATTACACATTCCACCAGATCAGACTTAACTAGCTTCTCTCTCATGTCCTTCTCTTCATTTCTGAATAGAACACCATGAGGAAACAGTATTGCACAGCGTCCAGTCTTTTCATCAAGACTTTTTAATATGTGTTGGAAAAAAGCATAGTCTGCACGTCCTTGAGGTGGTGTTCCTAAAAAGTTGCGTCCGTACTTATCTGACTCAAAAGCTGTTCTATCCCACTGGCTTATAGAGTAAGGAGGATTCGCTAAAATCAAATCAAATTGCTGTAATTTCGCGTGATCCGTAAACGCAGGTGTTTTTAATGTATCCGCATTTACAATATTGAAGTCCTGTACACCATGAAGAAGAAGATTCATTCTTGCAATCGCTGATGTAAGAGTTACAGTTTCTTGTCCGTAGATAGAAAGATTTCTCCATTCAAGTCCTTGTTGTTTCAAATACGCAACCGCAGAAATTAACATACCTGCGCTTCCACATGTAGGATCATAAATTGACTCACCCGGCTGTGGTTTAAGCATTTCTGTCATTAAATTAACCACAGTTCTGTTTGTATAAAATTCCTGTGCTGTATGACCGCTATCATCTGCAAACTGCTTGATAAGATATTCATATCCCTGACCTAATTCGTCAGCAGGACAATTTGCTATAGATAATGTTTTAGTGCTGAAATGTTCCAACATGTCTTTCAAAAGTCTGTCTGGCAAGCGGTTCTTATTAGTCCAGGATGCGTCACCAAAAATACCATGAAGCTTCTCAGGATTTGCCGCTTCAATCTTATGGAAAGCTTCAATAATTGCCTTACCAACATCCTGCGATACATTTCTTACATCATTCCAATGTGCTCCGTCTGGAATTTGGAACTGATGGTTTTCTTCCCAATCAAGTGCCTCTTCTCCAAACTCAGCTCTTACCTTCTCACATTCCTCGTCATAAACATCACTAAGACGTTTGAAAAATAAAAGAGGGAAAATGTATTGTTTGTACGCTCCAGCATCAACATGTGTACGAAGAAGTACTGCTGAACCCCAGAGGTATTTTTCTAATTCATCAATTGTAATCTTACTGCTCATCGACATAACCTCCTTCAATCAACAATGCTTTCATCTTTACTTCTGCTTTCTTAACATTTTCCAATGCTTCGAAATATTGTGCTCTCACTATTTCAGGAGCAACAACCTCTTGTTTTTTCTTTTCAATATAAGTATTTACTGCAAGCGTATTTCCTGCTGCATCTAAATCAGCAATAGATACAATCTTACATTTTTCAATGACATCTTTATACTCCTGATAAAGCTTGAACACTTCATTGATATCATTCTCTTCCATTAAGTTTTGTGCGCGTTTTGGAGTATAGATATTTGTCGCATCAATCAGGCAAACCTTACCTTTATGTTCTGGTCTCTTATGATTATTCAAGAACAGAATACAAGCAGATACGCCAGTTCCATAGAACACACCACCTGCAAGAGCCACTACTGCTTCTATCAAATCACTCTTGATAAGCTGTTCACGGATATCTCCTTCTTTGCCGCTGTGGAATAAAACTCCCTGTGGAAGAACAACCGCAACTTTACCGTCCATCGGTTTCATGGATTTAATCATGTGCTGAAGCCATGCAAAATCTGCATTAGAATCTGAAGGACAACCCCACATATTACGGCCATACTTATCTGATTCAAAGCTATCAGCTCCCCACTTCTCCTGACCAAATGGCGGATTTGCAAGAACACAATTAAATTTCTGAAGCTGTCCATGTTCAATAAACTTTGGTGTTCTCAAAGTATCACCCTGTGCAACCTTAAAGTCGCTAGCACCATGTAAGAACAAGTTCATTCTTGCAATTGCTGATGTAGACAGATTATTCTCCTGACCATAGATTCTTCCGTAAGTCATTTGCTTATCGCCAATGTGACGAATTGCCTCAATCAGCATACCGCCAGTACCACAAGCCGGATCGTATACAGTGTCTCCTGGCTTAGGATCCATCAGCATAACCATCAATTTTACAATCGTTCTTGGTGTGTAATATTCACCAGCATTTTTCTTAGATAGGTCAGCAAACTTCTTGATGAGGTATTCATATGCATCACCCATTACATCTGCGCTATAGTTTTTATTTCCGACCTTCAGACTAGACATGTGTTCGATCAAATCTTTTAATCTTTCATCTGTAAGCTTTGTTTTGTCGGTCCAAGTAACATCATCAAAACTTGAGAACACTCCGCTAAGAGTTCCTGGATTAGCTCGTTCAATACCATTCATAGCTTTGACGATAATCTTACCCACATCCTGACTTGCATTTCTTAAATCTTTCCAGTGACAGCCTTCTGGAATTACAAAGCTGTGATTTTCATCAAATGCAGCAAATTCCTCGTCGCCACCTGAAAGTTCTAATGCTTCCTGAGTTTCTTCATCATAAACATCGCTTATTCTTTTAAAGAACAAGATCGGTGTTACATAATCCTTAAACTCATCTTGGTTAATTGGACCTCTCAAAATATTACAAGCTTCATACAGATGAGCAAATAGCTTCTGACTTGTTGTCTCTTCGTTTTCAGGGATAGAATCTTTCAATTCTTGATCCGCTGTCTCTGTCGCTGATTGAATCATAGATTCTCGACCTCCAGTCTTAACTTTTTTATCTTCAGAACGTTTTATTCTAACGCTCATATCATCGTGCATTTTCTCCATCACCGGAGGATATTTGTTTTCAAATAGTATCAATAGCTGCATAAGCTTCTGATCTAAGAATGTCAATGCATGCTTTCTTATATCTGTCGGAATGCCATAATATGCTTCTGCAACTCCACCACAGATGGCTGCAACCGTATCACTGTCTCCACCAATAGATATTGCATTTCTAATTGCATCTTCAAATCCAGTAGACTCGAAGAAGGCCTGTAAAGCTAGTGGTACTGTTTCCTGACAGGTTTCATTAAACTGATATGTATCGCGAATTTCATCCAAAGTGAAGTTCATTGGATAATAATTCTTATCAATGTAATCTCTTATTTCAAAGATATTGCTTCCCGTCTTGGCCATAAAAATCGCAACAGCGGTCGCTTCAGCACCTTTAATTCCTTCTGGATGACTATGACTAACTTCTGTCACTAATCTTGACAGTTTCTTAGCTTCCTCAATACTATTAGCAGCAAAACCAGCTGCACTTACTCGCATTGCAGCTCCATTTCCATAGCTGTTATATGGCTTAGGATCATCAGAAAAAATCCATCCATAAAAGCTTCCACCATATCCGCAGTCGGGATAATTTCTACCAATGTTCTGCATGCATTCAACCGCATTTTTCGATAAATCACTATGGTCTTTTTTACTTACCAATATCGCCTGCGCAATTGCTAGACTCATGATACTGTCATCGGTAAGAAAACACTTATAAGTTAAAAACTCAAAATCTTTACTTCTGTGATTATTCCATTCAAAACGAGACCCGACGATATCTCCGATAATCGCTCCTAACATCTAACGACCTCCTTAAATTCTTGCTTGAAGTCTTGATAACGTTGAACTCCATCTATTTTCTGCCTCTTGGATGGCTTTCTTATATGCTTCAAGTTCTTTTGTATATTCCTCGGCTATTGATTTTTGTTCTTCAATAGAAGGAAGTGGAATTTCTATATTATTTAATTCCTTATAGCTGATATTCATTACTGCAGTACCCTGCTGTCTAGTAACTAACATCTTTCTTCCTAACGGACTATCAAAGAATAGCTTTAAATAAATTGTGGATAAGCTTTCGTCTGTAGCTCTAATAACTATTACATTCGATGAAGCAATACATGGATATGTCTGCTCCTCAAATATAGCTATTCTTATAGCTGTTCCTCTTGCAGGTATTAAAAGGTCACCTGTCTGGAGAATATAGTTTGTAATCTTTCGATCCTCTTCATCTAAATGATCCAAAGAGGAATAATCAATTTCATACTCACCAATATTAGAAATATTAACAACACCAATACTTCCGTTAGGATCTTTTCGATTGATTGCTTTTCCTCTAAAAATAGAAGCAACCGTTCCAAGCTCCTGTTTTTTCACATTTGACTCCTGGAATTTTATCCAATCTTCGTCTTGAGCTTCAAATATTCTATCAACGTTCCAATCTCCCATATCTGTCAGCTCATCTTCGAGTACAAAAGTGTCATCTTGAATTACAAGTTTTTTATTACCTGTTTTACGTGCATTTTCATCCTCAAAAACAAATCTCTTAATGGTAACTTCATCTGTTCTTCCAGTTGTAATAATAAGAAGGAATGTCTTTACTCCTGTATTATCGAAAATCCCTGATGGCAAATCAGATATCTCTTTTAGGCAATACATTGATTGCAAGAACTCTCTTAACTCTTTTACTGTTCCTCCAGCAAATGTAATTTTAGCCGGTAACACAATTGACAAGATACCCTCGCTTTTTAAATGAAGAGCTAAGTTCTCGGCAGCAATCATGTCATACTCTCTGCAAATAAACTCAGAACTTTCATCAGCTTTATCTCTGACACCAAACACCGGAACAGATAAAATCAAATCAAATTTTTCAGATGTAAATTCATACTGATATATATTTATCCGCTTGATATCAACCATGTCATTGTCGTCAAACATCTCATTTAAGACTTTGTAATAAAACGCATCCATTGTTGTCAAAGTAAAATGAGAATCATAATGTGTTTCAACAAGCCTTTCTAAAAATGGTGAAAACTTCTCCGCTTCTGCAATGAGAACTTCTTGAAAACCATCGATGAAATTCTTTTCCATTTCATCAACAACTGACTCAGGAACTCTAAGCTTTGATCTGTCATCCCCATATTCTAAAATGTCAGTCCAACTAAGTTCATCGAATCCCTGTAACGTTCTATAGATATCAACAAATCTTTCTTTCTCTGGAAATGGATTAGGAATCTCAAAATCAGTAGCAACACTTTCCATTAATTGATACAATTCGTCATAATCCATTTCGTTTTGAGCACAGTCCTGAAGGACCATTAGTTTTTTCAATACAGCTAAAACACTTTGATATTCATTCGGCGTATTATTCCCTCTTATAGCATTAAAGAAGGAATACACTCTATTGATTCTTTTATCATTCTTTTTCATGAGCTGCTCCTCCTGCTGTTAGATATTCTAAACCTTCTAACGATACTATATCACCATGCAAGTTTGTTGTCAATATATTTTGGTATTTGTATACCAAAGTTTTCAAATCATTGATTTTTATCTTTATCACCTTATATATAATCGTTATAGGGTGAACCCCAGGGTTCATTTTTTTCTTGTTATCTATCTCCTAGTGTCAACCTTGTCTTATGGACCAGTTCCCACACAGCCATTTCCGAGCATAAAAAGAAAGGCTTTCCAGCAGCCAATCGTACTCTTTAACGATAGTTCTCTGAAAAGCCTTTTATTTACTACATTATTTTTACTTCTTAGGGTTCACCTTTGACATCAAGACTACCGTCTCCACGTGATGTGTCATTGGAAATAAATCCACGGGCTGGACTTTTGTGAGTTTGTACCCCAGTTCTTGATAGAGCTTGATGTCACGTGCCATGGTGGCGGCATTGCAGGAAATATAGATGATTTTCTTTGGATTCATGCTGACACTTGATTTGATAAAACTTTCAGTCAAGCCTTTACGTGGCGGATCAACCATGATGACACTAGGTTTTATACCTTGATTTAGCCATTTTTTGATAGCATTCTCTGCTGAATCACAAACATAATGGGCATTGCTAATACCGTTTAGCTCAGCATTCTTTTTGCTGTTTTCAACTGCTTGAGGGATAACCTCCACGCCATAGACTTCTTTGATGTGTTTCGCAACTGACAATCCAATGGTGCCAATTCCCGAATAGGCATCCACTACAATATCCTCTGTATTCAACTCAGCAAAATCAATCGCCGTTTGATACAGTTTCTCTGCCATCTCTGTATTGACTTGGTAAAATGCTGAGGCAGCAATTTGAAAGTCATTATCCAGCATGCGATCCGTTACATAGTCCCGACCATAAAGCGTACGGAATTCCTTCCCAAAAATCGCATTACCTGGCTGGTCGTTAATATTTTGCATGATAGATTTAATATTCGGAAATCGTACAACTAACTGTTCAATTAACTGATTTACACAGAAAATCTTGGGACGAGTGGTCACTAAAATAACCATGATTTCACCAGAGTAATGTCCACGACGAACCACAATATTACGAATCAGACCAGATTGCTCTTTCTCATCGTAAGGTTTCAGGTCAAAACGACGCAGCAAATCCCGCACTGCCAAAACGACTTGGTCAATAACTGGATCCTGAATATAAAAATCCTCAATTGGCATTAAATCGTGCGAATTTTTTCGGAAAAATCCCGTTTCTAGCTGTCCATTGACACGTCGAACAGGAACCTGCGCTTTGTTTCGATAATGTAGTGGGTGCTCCATACCTAATGTCGGAGCTACTTCAATATCTGAAATCCCAGCAATCTTGTAAAGACTATCTCTAACTTTCTTGGTTTTAAACTTCAGTTGCTCACTATATTTTAGATGCCCAAGGTCAGCAATACCTGTCCTCAGATAAGCCACATCAACATCTTCGTTTCGATAAGGGGATTTCGTCAGATAGGCTTCTACCTTGCCAAAACCAATTTTTTTATTGACTTTCAGTATGCGCATACGGATACGTTCCGTAGGCAGAGCATTCTCTACAAAGAAAACCAGCCCCTCTGCCTTAGCTACTCCTGCACCGTCATGGCTCAAATCCACAATTTCAACTTCTATCACATCATTCTTTTTTAACATATATTTCTCTTTCTATCAGCTCTGCCATTTCCCCAAAAAAGAAAGCGACAGAATCATCACTTTCTATTCTATCATTTATCTGAGTCCAAGTTGTGCCAATTTTTCTTTATAGGCTTCAAAATCAACTAACAGTCCTTGACCGCCATACATATCATAGGCATCTATCCAATCTCCATTTTCAGGAATGGTCACCTTTTCAACACCATTACGAGCATTGGTAAGAGAAGACAAGCCGTGCGTTAGTAAAAAACTATACGGAACGTTGGTCGAGGTTAAAGCAAATACTTTGCCAAGCGCTTCAGAGCCTGTAAAAAGCTTCGTTGGGTCTTTGATTTGCTGAATAATCGCGCTCATCACCTCTTGTTGGCGACGTGTGCGTCCAAAATCTCCTTCGTCATCTTTACGAAAACGCGCGTAATTCAAAAGGGTGCGACCGTCCATTCGCTGTTTACCAACCTTAATCGTCTGTTCTGGAACCACTCCGTCTTTCATATTGAGGTCGTCCGGCACCTGTACTTCACTCACTTTTTCACCATTGATAGTTGAAAAATTCGCATTCATTTCAACACCATTTGGGAAAAGGGTATCGATAGCTGTCGCAAAGGTCGAAAAGTCAACCAATGCATAATACTTAATGTCAATATCAAAATTGTCTTTCAGCACTTGACGTACTAATTCAGCGCCTTGATTGTTATTTTGCTCTCCAATGGCATATGCTACATTTAACTTTTGATCATAACCAGAACCTTGGCTGACTCCATCAATATGCACGAGCGTATCTCTCATGAAACTGACGAGTTTCATTTTTTTATTTTTTCCACCAACATTTAAGACCATGATCGAATCTGTCCGCGTTTCAGAAGAAGATTGACCAATTCGTCCATCTGTACCCAAAATAAGTATATTCACACCGTCTTTGGTATCTTTCCCATTAAAGACTTCTGTTTGGGCAGCTTTGGCATTTGGATTGCTTTTTGAAGTGTTCAAGCCTTTTATAAACATGAACAACATGCCCCCTACAATGAGAACCAAAATTAAAGCAAGCCAAGCTAGAATCCGCTTCACACGTATTTTTCTATGCCGCTTTTCCTTTTTAGGCTTGGGTATATTTTCTACAACACTTTCAGCCACATTAGTTGGTATGTGCTCTGATTTAGCTCGTTTATTACGGTGACTTCTCTCTGGATATTGAGGGAGCCCCTGTTCGGTGTAACCAAAATTCTCAGGTACTTGTTGGTCAGAAAAGGTCCCTCTCGATTCACGAGCTAACTCTACTCTTTGGTCTCCTTCTTGCTTTCTCAGAAGATATTGATATTCTTTTTTCTCGCGTTCATTTAAATAATGGATATTTTTGTAAAGATAGTCCAGTCTCAACTGCTCATGGTGGCTGAGATTATCTGATTTTTTATCCATGATTGCTCCAATCTACTGTTCTGAAATAGTATAAATGGTATAATTTCCTAAAATTTTATAAGTAATGCCAATCGCTTCTAACTCTTTCATCGCAAATGACACTAAATCCTCTTTTTCATTATTGATGTCCACAATGAAAAAATATTCTCCCAAAGCGGTCTTCAACGGGCGACTTTCAATCTTTGTCAAGTCAATTCCCCGCCAAGCAAAAGTTGCAAGAGCTTTGTATAAAGCACCGGGCAAATTGTCTGGCAAAGTCAAAGCAAGCGTTATTTTCTTTTCCTTAGGATATAATGACAAAGTCGGAATCGACTGTCCCAGCAACCAAAAACGGGTGAAATTCTCAGCCATTTCTTGAATATTCTCTGCAATAATCTGCAGACTGTATTCACTAGCTGCACTCCTTGGCGCAATGGCTGCATAATTTTCTTCTGGATGCTGAGCCACAAAACGAGCCGCATAAGCTGTGCTAGCTGTTATTTCGATTTTAGCTTGTGGATAATGTTGGCGAACATATTTTTTCCCCTGCGCAATTGCCTGCGGATGAGAAAAGATTTTTTCTACTGGCTTATCAGCTGCCGTTGCCAATAATTGTTGTTTGATTGGCTGGACGATTTCTGCCACAGCATGAATGGCTGCTTGATGAAAAAGGTAGTCCAATGTTTCATGAACGCTTCCTTCAATTGAATTTTCAACTGGCACTACAGAATAATCCACTTCGCCTGTCTCGTAGGCTTTGACAACTTCCGTGATATTTTCAAAAGCCACCAATGTATCTGTTGGAAATGCTTCTTGCGCCACATGATGAGAAAAAGACCCTTTCGGACCTAAAAATCCAACTTTCATTGCAACACCTCCACGATTTGTTTAGGCGTCAAAGTGGTCACATCAATAATTTTTGTAGCCACTTCTTCATACCAAGCCTGACGTTGATCGAAAAGATTTTTCAAATCAGCTTTGCTATTGTTCAAATAAAGTGGGCGCTGGTGAGCCTGATCCTCTTCAAGACGCTGATAAAGCGTTTCAAAATCTGTTTTTAAATAAATATTTTCAGCGTTCTGCTTTAACAACTCGCGATTTTGAGCATTACTGATGATGCCACCACCGGTTGAGATGACTTGTTCTGACTGTAGCAATTCTTTTAATAATTCACTTTCTTTTTGCCGAAAAGCTGCTTCGCCATACTGCTCAAAATATTCTTTAATCGGCATTTCCAGTTTCTCTGACAAAAGCTCATCCATATCGATAAAATTTTCATCTAGCAAGCTAGCAATCGTTGTTTTCCCAGCCCCCATGAAACCAATCAAAATCTTAGCCATGAAGTAAGTCCTCCAAATCAGCAAAGAAATTTGGATAGCTCGTATTGATAGCTTCGGCGCGCACCAACTCGACTTGACCGTCGTTCACCAAAAGAGCTGCAATAGCCGTCATCATGCCAATTCGGTGGTCACCAAATGTATGAACTTTAGCACCGTGAAGAGACGTTTTCCCTTTGATAATCATGCCGTCTTCTGTCGGAGTAATATCAGCCCCCATGCTATTTAGTGCATCTGCCACAACTTGGATACGGTCTGTTTCTTTTACTTTTAGTTCCTCTGCATCACGAATCACCGTTTGCCCCTTAGCTTGAGTAGCCAGAAGTGCAATGATTGGCAATTCATCAATTAAACGTGGAATAATTTCTCCGCCAATTTCTGTGCCAACTAATTCAGACGTCTCTATCGTTATGGTAGCGGACTTAGCAACTCTGTCTATATTGGACAAGTTTATATTTCCACCCATAGCTTTAACAACATCCAAAATGCCAGTCCGTGTTTCATTGATACCAACATTTTCCAAAATAATCTTAGAATTGGGAATGATAAGTCCTGCTACTATCCAGAAAGCCGCACTAGAAATATCTCCTGGCACCAGCACATTCTGTCCAGTAAACTCTTGGCCGCCTTGAACGCGGATTTCCTTTCCATTGACAGAAATCTGACCGCCAAATTGTTTAATCATATCTTCTGTATGATTGCGGGTCATTTCTTTTTCCACAATGACAGACTCGCCCTGAGCTTGTAAAGCCGCAAATATCAAAGCAGATTTAACCTGAGCAGACGCTACAGGCAAGGTGTAATGAATGGGCTGTAAGTTCTTATTCCCATGAATGGTGAGCGGCGGCAAATCACGCTTGGTTCGCCCGGCGATTTGCACCCCCATTTGACGAAGAGGAATCGTTATGCGATCCATAGGACGTTTAGATAAACTATCATCACCAAACATTTCCGCCACAAAATCCTGCCCAGCTAATACACCTGAAATCAAGCGAATAGAGGTTCCAGAATTTCCCATATTCAGTTTGTTTGTCGGCGCTTGAAGACCAGCAAAACCCACTCCATGAATCGTTACTACATTGCCGTCATCTTCAATTTGAACACCTAAATCACGAAAAACTTGCATGGTGGATAAAACATCTTCACCACGCAAAATATCGTGAACCGTTGTCACTCCCTTGGCCAAACTACCAAACATAATCGATCGATGACTAATAGACTTATCACCCGGCACACGAATGCACCCAGCTAATCCCTTTGCATTTGTACGTAACTGCATAGAAAACCTCATACCTGATTCTTTTTACATATTGTACCATAAAAAGAGAAGGGAAACAAAAGAGAGCGGGGAAAAAGCTTCATTTCGTTGAATTCAACTTTTCCTCACCCTCTTAAAATTATAAACTTTCTGCAAATTTTTGCTTGATGAATTGTGCAGAATACGCTAATTTTTCTTCCTCTTTTTCCGTTAAACTAAGTTTGACTTGCTCAACAATTCCCTCACGTCCTACAATCGCTGGATAACTCAGGTAGGTGTCTAATGGCTGATAATAATTTGATACTGGCAATTCTTCATGCGAATCCGATACAAGGACTACTGCTAAACGGATAGCTGCGCTCGCAATACCATAAGATGTGTATTTTTTGCCATAAAAGACGGTATGCCCTCCTTTAAGGGCTTCTAGAGCAATTTCATCCAACTCCTCGACTGAAGCAAATGTAGAAATCGGTTGCCCTTTTATCCGTACTTGGCTCCAAGCTGTAAATTGAGAATTCCCATGTTCTCCAAGATTGTAGCCATAAACACTTCGAGGATCGACACCAAAGCGAACACCAACTGCACGTTTCATACGAGCTGTGTCCAGTAGCGTTCCCGTTCCAATAACACGCTCTTTAGGCAGACCAGTATAGTGTTGATAAAGACTAGTAATGACATCTACTGGATTACTAATAACAATGATAATCCCTGTAAATCCAACTTTTTTCAATTGTTCAGCGACAAAAGGAACTTCCTTGGATGTAAAGGGTAATTCCGCAAATCGATCGGCGTTGGGGTTATCTTGTAATTTGATATTGCCCAGTGCTGACACCACCACATCCGCATCTGCCAATGCCTGATAATCATTAACAATAATATTTGCGTGATGATTCAAATTTGCTGCAGCGTCCTGAAAGTCAAGTGCATCTGCTTTGACTTTCGCTTCATTTTTATCAATCAACACATAATCATCAAAAGCACCTTGCGCAATCAGACCATGCGCGACTGCGGCACCAACATTTCCCATACCAATAATCGCAATTTTACGTGACATAAAGCACCTCCACAAAATACACCGTTCAGCTTCATCATTAAACTGAAAATCTGTCTAGTTGATACATTTCATTATACTCAGAAATTAGTAAAAAACAAGTATTTAGTAGAAATATTCAGAAAATTCTCGCTAATTTGTTGAATCCTTTCTTCTCCTATGGATTTCATGCACATAAAAAGCTGACCAAAATCTTGAATCAGCTTGAATCATAACCTTATTTCAACAATTCTTGAACCGGATCAAAAATGATACGTTCAATATCAGCCAAGTAAATAGACAATTGTTGTTGTTTATTGAAAAATTCAGTCAGGGCAGGATTGCCTTGAATCTTATCCCCAAACGACTTCATCTTGTCTTGCACTTCTTGCGTTGGCATTTGACCTGATTGCGCCATGCCCTGCAGTTCTTGCTGGAAAGCTAGATAGTCTTTTAAAAGACTCTTTGCTTCACTATCAGCATCTACTGCTTTTTTGCTTTCGACAACGGCTTTGTACTCAGGAAGGTCTCGCAGAGTACGGCTTAATTCATTTGCTAAATCATAAATATTTGACATAGTCTTCCTCCTTAATCTAAAAAGACTTGATAGTGTGTCTTTTCTCTTATTATTTTAGCAGATTTTTCCAAATCTTCGCGATTTTTAAAGGTGATTTGCAAAATTCCGTTAATATCTTCGCGATTTTCTTCATTGATGTGAATGTTGACAATGGATGTTCCCCTTAGAAGTTCCAACACTCCTAAAATAGCATCTTCTTCATCGGGAACATTGATAAAAATGTCATAAAAGCTATCCACACCAGCTCGTTTATGAATTTCCATAGCTTTTCGCACTTGGCGACCATGCTGAAAGAAATTCCAAATCACATCTTCATTTTTATTCTGAATGGCACCTGAAATAGTATCCAAGCGCTTCTTAAAATCCTCTATCCTCTCTAAAATAGCATCTGGATTTGTCAACAAAATCGAAGTCCACATGCCCGGCTCACTTTCTGCAATCCGTGTCATATCACGAAATCCTCCAGCAGCGAAATGCTGCGTCATCTCGTGTTGATGAGTATAGGCAGCAGCTTGATCCATAAGACTAGAAGCGAGAATATGCGGAAAATGGCTAATTTGACTGGTGACACGATCGTGCTCTTTAGCATCAATCTCAATAAAACGAGCATGCAGACCAGATAAGAGATTCTTCATTTCTGCTATCGTGCCGTCTTTCGTCAAATGAGACGGAGTAAAAATATAATAGGCATTTTCAAACAAATTCACATCTGCTGCACTAGCACCTGACTTATGACTACCAGCCATCGGATGAGCACCTATAAAGCGAATGTTTTCCTCCTTTAGAGCTTCTTCAGCAACAGTTACAATTTCAGCTTTGGTAGAGCCTGCATCTGAGATAATCACATCTTTTTTCAAATCTAGAGTTGCTAATTGCCTGATAAACTCAATGGTTTGCTTGATAGGGACAGCAAGAATAATCACATCTGCCAGAGGAGCAAATTCAGCAAATTGGTCGGTCACTTGATCTACCATGCGTTTTTCAAGGGCAATTTTTCGGGATTCTTCGCCACGATTGTAACCTAATATAGTATAGTCTGGATGATCACGTCGAATTCCAAGCGCGATTGATGAACCAATCAAACCAAGACCTGCAATATAAATAACTCTCTTTTCCATGCTTACTCCTTACTTTGGCTCAACGATAAATCCCAGAATAATCGACACTAAAATAATAACCATAACAATCGCTGTGAAAATCGTATACATTTTATCTTTTGCTTTGACAAAAATGATAAAAGTTGAAATCACTCGAAAAATCGGTGTCAAAATAAGCATAAAAGCCCCTAGTAACATAAACGTCACTGCATCAAAAATGGAATGGCTCTTCACATAAGCAACTGGATTAAACTGTTCCAAATTCTTTAAAGAAATGACCTGCTGACCACTAAAAAGGTAAAGAACCAAGCCAATAAACATAAAAAGAATGGAGAGAAAAATCCCTATGCGAAGAATTTTCCCCATTACCAAATCCAGCTGCTCTTTTTCTTCTCGCATCTTATCTGTCATTTCATACCTCGTATAAACATCTGCACACCCAGAGCTAATAAAGCGACTAGAAAAATCCAGCGCAATACTTTTACAGGTACATAAGGCATGATGCGGCTTCCGATGAAAGAACCTGCTAAAACACCCAAGGCGATTGGTGTAACCAATACTGGGTTGATTTGTCCTATAAAAAGGTAAAAGATAGCTGAAGCCGTTCCTGTCACTCCCATCATAAAGTTAGAAGTTGCTGAACTAGCTTTTAAAGGCATTTTCATAACAGTATCCATGGCCAATACTTTGAAAGCACCCGCACCAATTCCTAAAAGCGCCGACATAACACCTGCAAAGAACATGACAACAGAGCCACCAGGGACATTGGTCACTTGATACTTGATTGTCTGGTTGAGACCTTTGTCAAAATATTCGCCACCGAGATTTAATTTCTCTGCGATAGCATCATTGTGACTCACATTCTGATTGTCCTTTTTATCATGAATCTTCTGGTACATATTAAATGCTTGAAAGAGCATGAGAGCGCCATAAAGTAAGAAAAGGACTTGTGAATCTGTTATCACTGATAACATAGCGCCTACAAAAGCTCCTAAAGTCGTAAAAATTTCCAAAAACATGGCAATTCGCAGATTGAGCATATCATCTTTGAGATAGGCAATCGCAGAACCTGAACTAGTTGCTAAAACTGCAATAATAGAGGCTCCTACCGCATACTTAATGTCTACTCCAAATAAGAGAGTGAGTACAGGCGTGATAACAATTCCGCCTCCAAGTCCTAATAAAGCGCCCAAAATTCCTGCAAAAATTCCGACCAAAGTCATTGTAAAAATATAGGTGAGCATTAAAATCCTTTCACATAATCGCGGTGTTGTTGAACGGCTTCTTTTAATTCTTTCAGATTGTCTGAAGAGAATTTCTCCAAAACCTCAGTTGCAAGCACTGTTGCAACAACAGCTTCCATAACAACACCAGCAGCTGGAAGAGCTGTCGGATCGCTTCGCTCCACCGTTGCCTTATAAGGCTCATGTGTCTCAATATCAACGCTCATAAGTGGCTTGTAGAGAGTTGGGATTGGCTTCATCACTCCGCGCACTACGATAGGTTCTCCGTTGGTCATACCGCCCTCGAAACCACCTAGATTGTTAGTACGACGAGTAAAGCCGTCCTCTTTAGACCAGATTATTTCATCCATCACCTGACTGCCCTTAAGCCGCCCTGCTTCAAAACCAACTCCAAATTCCACACCTTTAAATGCATTGATAGAAACCACTCCTTGAGCAATTTTAGCATCTAGCTTTCTATCCCATTGAACATAGGAACCTAGTCCAACTGGCACACCACCGACAATGGTTTCAACAATTCCACCAATCGTGTCACCATCTTTCTTTATCTGATCAATATAGGCTTTAATTTCCTCTTCACGTTCTGGATTGACAATCGAAACTTCTGACTGACGAGCACGTTTCTTGATTTCAGAAACGGTCAGATTTTCCGGAACCTCAATGTCAATGCCACCGAAAGTTACGATATGACTAGCTACCTCAACTCCGATTTCTTCTAAAAGACGCTTAGCAACAGCTCCCACCGCAACCCGCATGGTCGTTTCACGCGCAGAAGAGCGCTCCAATGAATTGCGCAAGTCGTCAAAACGATATTTCATACCGCCGACCAAATCTGCATGACCTGGACGAGGTTTGGTAATCTTGCGCAGCCCTTTTTTCTTGTCCTCCACATCTGCTACATTCATGATGTCCAACCATTTTTGATGATCTAGATTGGTCACATTGAGTGTAATCGGCCCCCCCATGGTTCGCCCATGCCGAACACCAGAAGTAATTTCCACTTTGTCACTCTCTATTTTCATACGAGCTCCACGACCGTATCCGCCCTGACGACGTTTCAATTCTGCATTGATGTAGTCAGCTGTCAAAGGAAGCCCAGCTGGCACTCCTTCAATGATAGCTGTTAAACGCGGTCCATGTGACTCCCCAGCAGTTAAATATCTCATTCCGTTACCTCATCTGTTGTTGCTATTTAGCTCTTACTTTTCTAAATAATCTTTCATCTCTTCTAAAGGAATCTGATGAATGGCTGCCCTGCCTAATTCTGGAACAATGACTAATTTGATTGCCTTGCCCCGAGCTTTCTTATCATGAAGTAAGGCATGATAGAGTTCTTCTTGTCGCCAAGGTTGATAATCAACTGGAAGCCCAAATTTGCGACACATCTGCTCAATATCTGTGATAATTCCTTTAGTCATCAGCCCCTTTTTTTCTGCTACACGCGCTACCTGAACCATTCCAATAGCCACAGCTTCTCCGTGCATGACTTTGCCATAACCAGCAGTCGCCTCCACTGCATGACCAATCGTATGTCCAAAATTTAGATAAAGGCGCACACCATTGTCAAGTTCGTCTTCCACTACTAGCTTTCGCTTGACATTGCAAGAATGATAGATGATACTTTCTGCGTGCTCCAAAATGGATTTTGGACTACCATCCATGTCAAACAGTTCCTGCCACAGCTCCACATCCTCAATCAAACCATACTTGATGACCTCTCCCATGCCTTCAATCAATTCACGTTGTCCTAAAGTTTTTAAAACATCTGGGTCAATCAGAACCCCGTCCGGCTGAGTAAAAGTACCCACCATGTTCTTAGCCCACGGCGTATTGACTCCTGTTTTTCCACCAATCGAAGAATCTACCTGAGCTGTCAAACTCGTCGGTATCTGTACAAAATGAATACCTCGCATATAAGTTGAAGCGGCAAAGCCAGCCAAATCACCGACCACACCGCCACCCAAGGCAACAATACCATCACTGCGAGTCATCCCTACTTTAGCGAGAAATTCATAAACTTTATTGACTGTTGTTAAATTTTTACTAGCTTCACCTTCCAGAAAATCAAATACAAACACTTCAAAACCAGCAACTTCTAAGCTACATTTAACCGTTTCAGCATACAGACTTGCCACATGATTATCTGTGATAACAACGACCTTTTGAGCTGACCATAAACTTGCCAGCCATTCTCCAGCTTTGGCTAAAGTACCTTTTTCAATGACAATATCGTAAGGATGATTGGGAATATTCACATTTAATTTCATAGGCAACCCCTTATTTGTACTTTTTTTCCAATGCCTGCCAAATTTCTTTCGTTGGCATTTTTTTTCCTGTCCACAATTTGAATGCTTCTGCCGCCTGATACAACAACATTCCCAAGCCATTCACTACTTCAATTTCTTGTCCTTTTGCCCATTTTAAAAATGGGGTTTCAAACGGCTGGTAAATCACATCTGCCACAAGAAGTGAATGTGGTAAACGAATACTGCTTGGTATCGGTAAAGCCTTACCGTCCATGCCTAAACTGGTCCCATTGACCAATAAAGCGGAAACATTAATTTTTTCTTGCAATAATTCTTGATTTTCTAATGGTAATACCCAAATCTTCGTTGCAGTTTTCTGCTGAATTTTCTTCATTTTCTGTGAAATGCGTTCAAAAGAGGAATGGCGCGTAAACACAAAAATCTCCTCAGCACCATCTAGAGCTGCCTGCACAATAATCGCTGTCGCAGCTCCACCAGCTCCAAGCATGACCATTTTTTTACCCGTGATGACAAAAGAAGGCAAGCTCATAAAAAATCCCTTGCCATCTGTGTTATAACCAATCAATTTTCCATGTTGATTCACGACAGTATTCACCGCCCCAATCATCTGCGCAGCAGGTGTCACTTCATCTAAAAAAGGAATCACAGCCTGTTTATAAGGCATAGACAAATTGATTCCAAACATATTATAGCGGCGAATATTTTCAACAGTTGCTTTCAAGTCATCCTGTGAGATTTCCCAAGCCACATAAACTCCATTAACACCCGTTTGCTCAAACGCTGCATTATGGATAAAAGGAGAAATACTGTGTTTGATTGGGTTGGCGACAACCGCCGCTAAACGAGTATAGCCGTCAATTTTCATTCAAAATCTCCTGAATTTGCTTCATATTGGCAAGAGAAATTTGACCTGGCGCACTGGATTCATCCAAGCTTGCAAATGACCAACTCGAGCCTGTCAAATCTGCTGTTATCCGCGAAATCTTTCCAATTTGTCCCATGGAAATCGTTACAAAATCTTGATTGGGATTTAAAGTTTTAAAACCACGCGTATAGTTCATCAAGTCTAGTACATCTTGCTCGCTGCGCGCCATAACAGAAACTTTCACCACTTTTGGTGTCAAACTGGTCAATTCAGATAAAATTTCCATCATGTTTTCAGGCGTTTCTTCAAAATTATGATAGCTCAAAACAAGATTTGGAAAATCCAACATTTCCTCAAATCTATTTTTGTGAGAAAAATATTCAAAATCAATATAATCCGGCTGATAAATCGTTGAAATTTCCTTGATGGTAGAAATATATTCATCATCCGTCAATTCAATATTTCCACCTTCGTCAATTGTTCTCAAAGTGAAAATCAATTCACGACCAGCAAATTTTTCAAAAATAGCAGGTGCAACAGTCAAAACCTCATCTTTTGCTAAAAAATCAGCACGCCATTCAATAATGTCCGCGTCATCATAACGCGAGCTATCAATATTCTGCGCTTCCTCTAAATTTTTCGGCATCACTGATACGACTAATTTCATTTGTCCACCTTAATGGTAAATACCTTGAGGTAATTACTTCTTTCATCTTTTTTATTATAAGTAAAATCTGCTGGCAAACCGTATTCTTTCAAATAACGGTGCTTGCTTCCTGCAAAACCTTTTTCAATTTCTTTTTTAAACTTAGTACGTGAAACATTCGCAGCATTTGTACTAGCAATGATAATCCCTTGGGGATTTAAAATTTCCAAAGACTGAGCAATCAACTTATGATAATCCTTAGCCACCGAAAAAGTTCGTTTTTTATTTCTTGCAAAACTCGGCGGATCTAACACAATTACATCATAAGTCAAACCATGTCGTTTTGCATATTTGAAATAGTCAAACACATCCATTACAAAGAATGTATGGTTGCTTAAGTCAAGATTATTCTCTCTAAAATGTGCTTCCGACAATTCACGACTGCGTTTTGCCAAATCAACAGAGGTCGTCTGGCTGGCTCCTCCCATGGCTGCCGCAACCGAAAAAGCTGCCGTGTAGGAAAACATATTTAATAGCGACTTGCCAGCTGTTAGACCGTCTACCAAGCTACCACGCACCTCATGCTGATCGAGGAAAATTCCCGTCATCAATCCATCGTTTAAAAACACTTGATAGCGAACACCATTTTCTAAAATCGTGAAAAATGCTGGTGCTTCTTGCCCATACAAATGAGCGGATTCAACATTCAAACCCTTGAAACGAATTTTCTCATACGCTCCTGTAACTTCTGGAAAAACTTGCTGAAATGCTTGAACAATAGTATCTTTAATCTCGTAAACGAAGAGATTATACCAAGAAAAAACAGCATATTCTTGATACAAATCTATTGTCAACCCACCAAAACCATCTCCTTCTTGATTAAAAAGGCGGTAAGCTGTTGTCTCTTTTAATTGTTGATAAACTTGTCGCTTTGCTTTCGCATGTTGGAATAACTGACAGAAAAATGAGACATCTAAAGTTACTTTCTTCTGTGAGATAAACCAGCCGATACCCTTGTTTTGCTCTGATAAGTATGCGATACCTACAAAATTTCCTTTTGCATTTACCAATTCTACAACTTGATGATGAAAAGAAAGTGAAGGAAAATCTTGTTTTTCTAAAACAAATCGTCCTTTTTTTATGTTTTCTTCAGTATAAGAAGGAATCGTAAGCTGTTTCATAAGCTCTATTATATCAAATGTTATGAATTTTCTCAAAAAAATGTACTACTTATTACAAAATGATTGCAAAAAATGTGTTCATACGTAAAAATTCTATTTATTCTCAATCGATAAAAATCCTTCCTCTGTTTTTTATCTAGCAAAAGAAAATGCAACATTTTAAATTACCAACTTAAATCAAAAATATGTTATACTTAGTAGTGAAAATTTTAGGAAATAAGACAAGGAAGTATATATTTGTGAAAACTATGACTAGGAAGATACTCAACTTCATGAGTACAAGACTAGGTTTTGTCTTGACCTTACTGACTCTTTATTGGCTGAAAACCATGTGGGCCTATTCTGTTGATTTTAATCTGGATATTCAAGGCGCCTATCAAGTCTTTCTCGCTATCATCAATCCTCTTCCATTAGGATTATTACTGATTGGACTAGCATTTTATATTAAAAAAACCAAGGTTTTCTATATTCTAGCAGTTGCGCTTTATATTTTATTATTTGTCTGGCTCATTTCAAACTCTATCTATTATCGCGAGTTTAGTGATTTTGTTACTGTCAATACCATGCTCGCTTCAAGTAGTGTTTCTGCTGGTCTGGGAGAAGCTGCTCTTGAGTTATTTAGACCTGGAGATTTGATTTACATCATTGATTTTCCAATCTTAGGTTTTCTTTTTTATAAAAAATGGATTCGTTTAGATGATCGGCCATTCAACAAACGAGCTAGTTTTGCAATTACTGCTCTATCCAGTATGCTATTTTCAGCCAACCTCTTTTTAGCAGAAGTTGACCGCCCAGAGTTATTGACACGCGGCTTCTCTAATTATTATGTTGTCCGCGCCCTAGGATTGCCAGCCTTTCTTGGCTATAGTGCTAATCAGACTTATAGTGCCAACAAAGAACGCTCTAAAGCAAGTGCTGAAGATTTGAAACCAGTTGAAGAATACGTCAAGTCACACTATGCCGAGCCAAATAAAGAGTATTACGGAATTGCTAAAGGTAGAAATGTCATCTATCTTCATTTAGAAAGTTTCCAACAATTCCTGATTGACTATAAATTAAAGTCTGATGGCAAAGAATACGAAGTAACACCTTTCCTCAACTCACTATATCATTCCAACTCAACTTTTGCTTTTTCTAATATCTTTAATCAAGTAAAAGCCGGAAAAACATCTGATGCAGAAACTATGCTAGAAACTGGTTTGTTTGGTCTCAATCAGGGTTCCTTTATGGTAAACTATGGCGGAACAAACACGCAACAAGCTGCTCCGTATATTCTCTCAAAAAATGGATATAATTCTAGTGCCGTTTTCCACGGAAATGCTGGTAGCTTCTGGAATCGAAACACCACCTACAAACAATGGGGATATAACTATTTCTTCGATTCTTCTTACTTCTCTAAGCAAGACAAAACAAATTCATTCCAATACGGTCTGAACGATAAGATTATGTTCAAAGATTCTATTAAATATCTTGAACATTTGCAACAACCATTTTATGCAAAATACATCACCGTTTCTAATCACTATCCTTATACAACTAGCTTGATTGGAGACGAGATTGGTTTCCCACTTGCTTCAACCAAGGATGAAACAATCAATGGTTATTTTGCAACGGCCAATTATCTAGATTCTGCCGTTAAATCATTCTTTGACTACTTAAAAGCATCTGGCCTTTATGAAAATTCTATCATCGTTCTTTATGGTGACCACTACGGTATTTCCAATTCACGGAATCCCTCGCTGGCGCCATTACTAGGCAAAAATTCTGAAACTTGGTCTAGCTACGACAATGCCATGCTCCAAAGAGTTCCTTATATGATTGTTATTCCTGGTATGACAAAAGGAAAAGTCGTTAATACCTATGGCGGGCAAGTTGATCTTTTACCTACTCTGGAACATTTGCTCGGTATAGACTCTAAACAATACTTGCAAGTCGGTCAAGATTTGTTATCATCTAAACATCAACAAACCGTTGCCTTTCGTTCATCAAACTATTTTGTAACTCCTAAGTATACTAGCTACAGTGGACGTACTTACTACACAGAAACAGGAGAAGAAATTACCAATCCAGATGAAACAACTAAGGCAGAATTGGAAAAAATCCGCAATACAACCAATGAGCAGTTGAAAATGAGTGACCTGATTCAAACCGGAGACTTGCTTCGCTTCTATACTGGAAATGATTTAGGGAAAGTGAATCCTAAGGACTATTCTTATACCAACTCACTTAAATCATTATTATCTATTGAAAAGAAAAAAGGTGATGAATCTACAAGCCTTTATAGCAAACGAGGTGGTAATTCAACTGTTGATCTGTTTAATTCCCCAAGCTATCGTGCTCTTCACCCTGAACAATTTGAATCAACAAGTAGCGGTTCCTCCTCATCAACAGAAGAATCCAGCTCTTCTTCTAAATAACCAAAAATCCCATACAAGTAAAATGAACTGTATGGGATTTTATAATGAAACAAAACACTTAATTTAGCAATATTTTGATGACTTGATTAACCCGATCAAAGTAAAACTGCTCTTCGTCATAAGTAATGCCTGTTGCTTGCGCCAACAAAATCAATATTTCCATAAAAAATTGAGAAGAAAAACCTGTAGTGGAATGCAATTCTTCTTCGTCAAAATGTTTAATCAAATGCGCTAATGGGTTCCGAACGGATTTCTCCAACTTTCGCAGTTCTTTGACCATGATTTTAACTTGCTCTGGTAAATCCAACAGTAAAATCAAGCTAGCCAGACTAGAAGAATGAACTGGACTTTCAGCATGGAAAGTACTCAAAATAGGATGATCAGTATTTTTCATCTTTTCAAAATTCCAACGATCGTAACTCGCTTCTCTAGAATTATGAATATAGGATTCAATATCAGGAATTTCTTGCTTAATCAAACGCATAAAAATCCGATAAATCGCCGGACTAACAGCACGAATAAAATCGATCACCTGTTCGTTTTTAAGCTTTGCTTCTAAGTCATATAGATAATTCGCTAATTGCTCATCTTCCTCAGAATCATGACAAAAAAGTTGAAAATCATTTCTAATTTCCAACTGATATTCCATAGCAGGGCGGATATTCAACTCTCTCCTCTCTGCCATGATATACAAAAGTTCAACTAGCTTTGATTCTGCATCGTTCAGTCTTTGAGCTAATTTATAAGCATGAGCATAATCATAGCGAGAAATAGCGTAAATTATCTCTTCTTTGACGTCTAAATTTTCAATCATGATTCTGAAATAAGCGTTTCTAAACCGACTTTCATCATATCTGTAAAAGTCGTTTGTCGTTCTTCCGCTGTTGTGTCTTCATCTGGATGAACTAAACTATCTGAAATGGTCATAATGCCAAGTGCTTCGACATTATATTGAGCAGCTAGATAGTAAAGAGCTGCCGCTTCCATTTCCACAGCCAGAACTCCCATTTTACCAAGTTCGATATTTTTTTCACCATAGTTGGAGTAGAAAACATCTGATGATAAGACACTTCCAACGTGCGTTGTCATACCAAAATCCTTGGCAAGGTGATAAGCCTTATCTAAAAGACGAAAACTTGCAATTTGCGGAAAGTCATATTGAGGCCAATCATTACGAATGATATTTGAATTTGTCGCTGCTGCTTGCGCTAATACCAATTCACGTACATGAACGTCTTTATTCAACGAACCAGCCGTTCCTACACGAATTAAACGTTTCACACCATAGTTCACAATCAATTCATGCGCATAGATAGAAATGGACGGAATTCCCATTCCAGTTCCCATCACACTAACACGATGACCTTTATAAGTCCCTGTATAACCAAACATGTTGCGAACTTCATTAAAACATACAGCATCTTCTAAAAAGTTTTCGGCAATAAATTTGGCACGGAGTGGATCTCCAGGTAGTAAAATTTTATCGGCAATTTCGCCTTGTTTTGCTGCAATATGGATTGACATAAGTAAGATACCAAGCCCGTCAAAAACCCAAACTGAAAAATACAAGCGCTAAAAAACTTTTCTTAGGAGCTTATTCATCTCAGAAAGGATTGCGTGCGGGTTTTATTCCTTTCGTTTCTAGTTGAGTTCAGAAAGAGATGTGATTGTAAGCTCAATCTTCGACTCTTTTTACATTTATATTTTTTTATAGTTCTGCAAGGATTGCTTTTACAAGTCCTTTAAAATTTTCCTTGATACGTTCTGTCACTTCTACGACTTCTTCATGGTTTAGCTCGCTTTGGAAACCTGCCGCAAAGTTTGTAATAGCTGAAATTCCCAATACTTTCAAGCCTGAGTGCGCTGCCACAATTACTTCCGGAACAGTTGACATACCAACAGCACTTGCACCTAATGTTTGGAAAGCACGGATTTCTGCTGGTGTTTCATACGTTGGTCCCGTCACACCCAGATAAACTCCTTCTTTCAATTCAATGCCTAATTTTTCTGCTACGGTGTGGGCTTTTTCACGGTAAGCTTTTGTATAAGCATCAGACATATCTGGGAAGCGTGGACCAAATTCATCCAAATTCGCTCCAATCAAAGGATTTTGACCCGTCAGATTGATATGGTCTGAAATAGCCATTAACGTCCCTGGACCATATCCAATCCCTCCAGCGGCATTGGTAACAATGACACCTTCACAACCTAGCGCTTTCATTACACGGACAGGGAAAGTCACTACTTCCATTGGATTTCCTTCGTAAAAATGAAAACGTCCTTGCAAAGCCAGTACTTTCCGACCTGCTAAATCGCCATAAACCAATTTACCAGCATGCCCCACCACTGTTGAGCGACCCCAATTTGGAATGCCTGCATAGTCAATGCTGACAGCATTTTCAATCTCACCAGCTAATTCTCCCAAACCAGAACCGAGAATCAAACCAAATTCTGGTGCGGTCATTCCTTTATCTTTTAAAAACTGTGCTGTTTCGTTAATTTTATCCATTAAATTCATATCTTTATCCTTTTATATCTTTTTTAATTTTCACTCGAAAAATGTTGAATGACACAATTACGCTCCACTCTCAAGACCATATTCTAATCTTTCTTATTCTTTTTGAACATCAGCATTTAGTGCAACACTAATTCGGACTGAATCCATGACAATGACATAAATATAATAACATGTGACATAAAATTCTATTCTCCTTTTGATTTGGTTGATTTTAAAATTTGCACGCCATTTCTTCCAGCAACAATGACCATATCCACCATTTGATTAAAGAGTCCATGTTCTACCACACCGACTACATGATCTAGCTCTTGCCCAAATTCGACTGGATTTTCAATCACACCTAAATCAAGATCGATAATGAAATTCTGCATATCGGTAATATAGCGCTTCCCATTTTTTTCACGAAATGATGGTTTATAGCCTGCATGTTCAAAACGACGGAAAAGCTGTTCTGCTCCGTATTGTACGACTTCTACGGGTAATTTGAAAGCACCTAGTTTACCAACCATTTTACTTTCATCAACTACCCAAATGTAGGTTTTGGTTGGAGTTGCAACAACTTTTTCCATAAGCAGAGCGCCGCCACCGCCTTTGATACCGTTGAAGTCAGTATCCACCTCATCAGCTCCGTCAACGGTCACGTCTACTTCATCTACTTCATCAATTGATTTCAAAGGAATACGTAAACGCCGAGCTTGTTCACTCGTTGTGCTTGAAGTTGTAACTGCTGTTATTTTCAGTCCTTCTTCCTTGATACGCCGTCCAACTTCTTCCACAAAATAATAGGCAGTCGAACCCGTTCCTAAACCAACTACCATACCGTCTTTCACATATTCTGCAGCTTTGATTCCTGCCATTTTTTTGAGGTTTTCCATTTTTGCTCCTTTATTCAATCTGCTTCTAGTATACCATGATTCGCCAACTTTAGCACCCAAAAAATGAAACCACTTTCTTTTTAAATGATCCCTTTTTTACAAACATTCTAAAATCCGAATATTCTATTTTTCTTGATTATAAAACACCAAAAATTCCAGATTTTCTTTGCTATAATTTGATGTATCAAATGAATAAACGAATGATATTTGAAGCTTTCTTAAAATTTATTTTATTGTATTAAAAAGAGATGATGAATTTATTTGAACAAAAATAGCATGTAAAAATCTTGCGACGAACATAGTTTTGCGTTACAATGAATATAGATTGCATTTGAATACACTATACAAGGAATAAAGGATGTTAACCAAAGAATTTGATACGATTGCTGCTATCTCGACTCCTCTTGGTGAAGGAGCTATCGGTATTGTTCGACTGAGTGGAACAGAGAGCTTTGCCATTGCTCAAAAAATCTTTAAAGGAAAAGATTTGAGTACCGTTGCCAGTCACACACTAAATTATGGGCATATTATTGACCCAGAAAAAAACGAAATTTTAGATGAAGTTATGGTTGGAGCTATGCGTTCTCCTAAAACCTTCACGCGCGAAGACGTGATTGAGATTAACACTCACGGAGGAATTGCTGTGACCAACGAAATCCTCCAATTAGCTATTCGAGAAGGTGCTAGAATGGCGGAACCTGGTGAATTTACCAAGCGAGCCTTTCTCAATGGACGCGTGGATTTGACGCAAGCAGAGGCTATTATGGACATTATTCGGGCAAAAACGGACAAAGCCATGAATATCGCCGTCAAGCAACTGGACGGCTCTCTATCCGATCTCATTAACAACACACGTCAGGAAATTCTTAACACACTAGCTCAAGTTGAGGTCAATATTGACTATCCAGAATATGATGACGTTGAAGAAATGACTACCAAACTGTTGCGTGAAAAAACAGCTGAATTTGAAAAACTTTTAACCCAGCTTTTAAAAACAGCTCGTCGCGGTAAGATTCTACGCGAAGGAATTTCGACTGCTATTATTGGTCGCCCTAATGTCGGAAAATCTAGTCTCCTTAACAACTTGCTCCGTGAAGATAAGGCTATTGTAACGGACATTGCTGGAACCACTCGCGATGTCATTGAAGAATATGTCAACATCAACGGAGTGCCACTCAAGTTGATTGATACTGCGGGTATTCGTGATACAGATGATATTGTCGAACAAATCGGAGTAGAGCGTTCCAAAAAAGCGCTCCAAGACGCTGACCTTGTACTTCTTGTGTTAAATGCTAGTGAGCCATTGACAGAACAAGATCGCAAACTGTTAGAAATCAGTCAAGACACCAATCGTATCTTGCTGCTCAATAAAACTGACTTAGAGGAGAAGATCGAAGTTGACCAGCTTCCCGATGACTTTATCAAGATTTCTGTTCTTCAAAATCAAAATATTGATAAAATCGAAGAACGAATCAACCAACTTTTCTTTGAAAATGCAGGCATTGTAGAACAAGACGCTACTTATCTCTCTAACGCTCGCCATATTTCTCTGATTGAAAAAGCTGTCGAAAGTCTCCAAGCTGTCAATGAGGGACTGGATTTAGGAATGCCTGTTGACTTAGTGCAAGTAGATCTGACTCGGACCTGGGAAATCCTTGGTGAAATAACAGGTGACGCCGCTCCTGATGAACTCATTAGCCAACTTTTCAGCCAATTTTGTTTGGGAAAATAATAGTAAATAAATTCGAACAAAAACAAGTAAGCTCTATGATTTCTATAGGAATAACCTTAGAAATCATAGAGCTTCTTACTTTTCATCAAAAAGAGAATAAGACAGAACTAAACATTTAAAATTTTTAGTTCGTAGTTTCAGCCTTTCATTACTCAACCGATAAAATGGCAGAAACTTCGTTCTCACAGAGCAGACACAACATTACGATCTAATTGTCATGAACGGAGAACCTTCTGTATTATCAGTTGGATCCAAACTCCGTACTCTAAATAAATAATCTACTGAATAATAGCCATTATTATTAGCATTATACGGATCCATTACGTAAGTCATTCCGTTGTTATAGCCTCTCATGACTAGCTCATGTGTAACAGGATAATTTGCAAATACACTGGTTCCTACTGCACCAAGCACATGGTGTCCCATAGCAAGTGCTTCTCGCACAGCTGCGGTTGAACCTAAAACATCCGTTTTCAAGCCCCAATGTCGAGCTGCTAAGACAATACCCCGACTCGTTGTGCCGTAGCTTCTCTTATTGAATTCATTCGTAGAATGATAGAGATAATCTGCCACAGTTGTTGGCAAAACAGTCTGTCCTGTAATACCAGAAATTGCCATAGCAACTGTTGTTGGAACGCAACCCGTTGCAGCAAATGTGTAGCCACCATAAGTTCGTCCTGCCCAACGACCATCACGTTGAGAAAAATATGGTGTCGAATAAGACGTTTTAGAAACTTGTACTGTTGTGCCCGCCACTCCAACCAGCTTACCATTGTTTTGAATGTAATACAAATGAATATTGTATTCGCCGGTTGAGTTCTTATGGTCACTCGCTTTGACAGTTATCTTATAGGTACCGTCAGCTCGTTTCGCAGCAGTGTACCAAATGATGTCATCTTGACCATTTACACTAGACCAAGTTGGCAATTTCACTTCACGAACACCATAAGGACCGGAAACATTAGACACCACCACATCAAACGTTCCTGTTTTAGGATTATTATTTTGAATCGTGATTTTTCCAGTTGGTTTAAGGTTTTCCGCAGAAATTGTCACATTGGTTGATGTACCGCCTACTCCAATTAATGTTCCATTGTTTTGAACATAGTACAAATGAATATAGTACAAACCGGTTGAATTCTTATGATCACTTGCTTTAATGAATGCCTTATAAGTTCCATTGGTCTGTCTAGTGGCAGTGTACCAGATAATATCGTCCTGACCATTGACATTAGACCAGGTCGGTAATTTCACTTCACGAACACCATCTGGATTAGAAACGTTGGAAACAATTACTTCAAAAGTCCCTTTATTGGCATCTTTATTTTGAATCGTTAATGTACCTTTTGGACGTGCAATTGAAACTTCTGTCGTTGTACCACCTATTCCAACGAGTTTACCATTGTTTTGGATATAATACAGATGAATGTGGTATAAACCTGTACTTCTTTTATGGTCACTCGCTTTGACAGTTGCTTTGTAAGTCCCATTGGCCTGTCTAGTAGCGGTATACCAGATAATATCGTCCTGACCATCCACATTAGACCAGGTCGGTAATTTCACTTCACGAACACCGTAAGGGCTAAAAACACCTGAGACAATCACATCAAAGGTTCCTGTGTTAGGATTATTATTCGCAATTGTAATATTGCCTTTTGCTCTTGCTAAAGATACAATTACTTGCGTTCCTGCTACTCCAACGATTTTGCCATTGTCTTGGATATAATACAGATGAACATTATATAGACCTGTTGAATATTTGTGATCACTTACCTTGACGGTCGTCTTATAAGTCCCATCGGCTTGTTTTTTAGCGGTATACCAGATAATATCATCTTGACCATCTACATTAGACCAGGTCGGTAATTTCACTTCACGAACACCATCTGGACTG
>ERZ773070.258-NODE-258-length-40511-cov-7.375939_pt1 | contig 40511 bp, 40 predicted proteins | sample MGYA00580618_ERZ773070 | MGnify/ENA primary metagenome ERZ773070 (study PRJEB29015, sample SAMEA2738023) | human oral metagenome | biome: human oral; feature: human-associated habitat; material: dental | place: China | collected 2019 ...
AGTTCCTTCTGCATATCAGAGCCCTCCTGCACGCCGCTGAATCTCGGCGTTTGCCGTGCCGTACTCCTCACCCGCGCACGCGCAGAGAAGTCCGATGGGGAACTTTTCCGCCGAGCGCTTTTCGGGCGGGAGCTTGTCCCATGCCGCCTTCATGACGGCAGAGTCCCGCATCCACTCAAGCATCGCAGCGGGCGACCCCATCTTGTTCTTACGCCCGTAGGCGGTCGGGCACTGCACCATCGCCTCGATGAGGGAAAACCCGTGATTTGCGAGACCACCTGCGATCATCTGCGTGAGATGCTTGACGTGAAATGCCGTCGAGCGTGCGACGTAGGTCGCTCCTGCTGCCTCGGCGATGCGGCACGCGTCGAGCGGACGGTCGATTGTCCCGTATGGTGCCGTCGCCGTCATCTTGCCCGGCGGGGTCGTCGGCGAGGACTGTCCGCCCGTCATGCCGTAGATATTGTTGTTGAAAAGTACGACGGTGAGATCGACGTTGCGCCGACAGCCGTGCAGGAAGTGATTGCCGCCGATGGCAGTGCAGTCGCCGTCTCCTGTAATGACGATGACGTTCAGCTCAGGTCGTGCGAGCTTGATCCCCGTTGCAAAAGGAATCGCTCGCCCGTGCGCCGTGTGTACGGTGTCAAAGTCCATATAGCCCGAGCCGCGTGAGGAACAGCCGATGCCGGAGACGATGACCGTGTTGTCCTGCGAAAATCCCTCCGCAGCGTCCACCGCCTCCGCGATGCACTTCATTGCCGTGCCGTTGCCGCAGCCCGGACACCAGAGATGGGGGAGGCGGTTCTGACGAAAATACTGCTCGAACGGACGCTGTATGTCGGTCTTTGTATGCGCTGTGCTCATGCCCGCACCTCCTCGCTCATCTGACGGATTGCCGCTGTGATCTCCTGCGGCGTGAAGTCCAGCATATTGTACTTGAGGCAGGAGCGGACGTGCGTGCCGTGTGCAGCGCGCGTGACCTCACCTACGAGCTGCCCGTAGTTTAGCTCCGCGACGAGGATGCCCTTGACACGTGCCGCGAGCCGTGCGACTGCCGCATCGGCGAACGGCCAGATCGTCTGGAGCCGCAGGAAGCCGACCTTGATTCCCTCGGCGCGTGCCGTGCGCACCGCTTCGTATGCCGTACGCGCCGTGCCGCCGTAGCTGACGACGGCGTACTCCGCATCCTCCATAAAGGATTCCTCTGTGTGGATAATCTCCTCACCCACGCGGCTGATCTTCTCGTGGAGACGGCGGATGAGCTGCTCCGTCACGGCAGGACTGCCTGAGGGAAAACCCGTCTCATCGTGGAGCAGTCCCGTGACGTGGATGTGATATCCGTCGCCGAAACGCGCCGCATCGGGTACGAGATCCTCGCCCACGGCATAGGGCTGATAGCCCTCGGCACGCGTTGCTTTCGGCAGGCGGCGCGGGTAGATTTCGATTTCCTCAGGGGAGGGCAGTGTCACATTCTCGCGCAGATGCCCGATGATCTCGTCCGTCAGCAAAATGACGGGGGTGCGGAAACGCTCCGCATAGTTCACTGCCATGACTGCCATGTCGAATGACTCGCGCACGCTCCACGGGGAGAGCGCGATGATCGGATGATCGCCGTGCGTGCCCCAGCGCGCCTGCATCACATCGCCCTGCGAGGGTGCGGTCGGCTGTCCTGTCGAGGGGCCGACGCGCTGGACGTTCGCCACCACGCAGGGGATCTCCGCGCACGCGGCATAGCCGATCAGCTCCTGCTTCAGTGAGAAGCCCGGGCCGCTCGTCGCGTCCATGACCTTTGCCCCTGCGAGCGATGCGCCGAGAATCGCGCCCATCGCGCCGATCTCGTCCTCCATCTGGAGGAATGTGCCGCCGATCTTCGGCAGCAGCTTTGCCATCTGCTCGGCGATCTCCGTCGAGGGCGTAATGGGGTAGCCTGCGAAGAACGTGATCCCGGCGGCAATCGCACCCTCGGCGACTGCCTCGTTGCCCTGCATCAGTCTTGTGCCTTCCATCCTACGCCCTCCTCTCCACGAAAATCGCAAAATCGGGACAGCGCATCTCGCACTGCCCGCACGCGATGCAGTCCTCGGGGCGCACGGGCACAATCTTGCCGAGCAGACTCACCTCGAGCACCTTCTTCGGGCAGAATGCCGCGCAGATTCCGCAGCCCTTGCACCGTTTTTCCTTGATATACAGCTCACCTTTCATGGCGCTTCTCTCCCGCTGGGATGCGGAAACACATCCTCACATACACAAAGCTCATCCTATCATTTCTATAAAAACGATTTTATCATTATAACAGAAAATACAGAAAAAATACAATCCATTGAGTGAGTACACGTGAATACAATTGCAGATGCAGATGGTAAAAGTGATTGACGGATGCATTTTCCTGTAGTAGTCTAGGAAAACACGGGAAGGGGGGGGCATTTCGTTGTCATTTTATACCTACAGCTATATTGAGCAGGTTGGACAGGCGAGCCATACGGCGTGGTACGTCATTTCGTTCCTCGCGCTCGCCGCACTGTTTGTTGTGAGCATCAAGTATCTGCGCAGCAGTTTTTCCTCGCGCTACCGCGATCTCGTCGTCCTGCTGTTTCTGGCGGTGATCTTTCTCGGGGGCATACAGTACGGCGACTACAACCGCATGAAGAGCGACCGCGAGCAGACCTCACGCATGGCACAGTTCGTGCAGAGCCTCGGGAAGGATCTCGATGTCCCTGTCAGTGATATCAAGGTGAACTCGACCAATCTGAAGCAGGGCATGCTCGTCGATGTAGAGGGCACGTTCTACGTGATTCATTTCAATGCGGACTTCACGTCGTTTCAGTATGAACGCACGCACCTCCTGCGGCGGGATATACAGATCGTAGATAAGGAGGACTGAGATGATCGTCTACTTACTGGTACTCGCAAAACTCGCTCTCGGTCTGCTCTGTCTCATCGTGCAGATCAACCTCCTCGGCAAGGGCAACCTCGCCCCCACGTCCGCGACCGATCAGGTGCAGAACTACGTGCTTGGCGGCATCATCGGCGGTGTTATCTACAGCAGTGCCATCTCTGTGATTGACTTCCTCCTCGTGCTCGTCGCGTGGACGCTTCTCGTGCTCCTGCTGAAATTTATCAAGGCGAACAACCGCCGCGTCAAGGAGATCGTTGACGGCACGCCTGCGATCCTCATCGAGCGCGGCAAAATCCTCATGGACGAGTGCATGCGGCAGGGGCTCCTCGCACATGATCTGACGCTGAAACTGCGTCTGGCGGGCGTCTATTACATCAAGGATGTCAAGCGTGCCGTGCTCGAGCCGAACGGACAGCTCACTGTCATTCAGTATGGTGAGGAAAATGCGCGCTATCCGCTCATCCTCGACGGGCAGGTCGATGAGGACATTCTCGAGCTCATCGAAAAGGATCACGTTTGGCTGAACGCCGCTCTGCGCGAAGCGGGGTATGAGCTGAAGGATGTCTATGTCGGCGAGTACAAGGACGGCAATCTCGCCGTCTATCCGTACGCGGAGACAAAGGCGTAGGAAAAGAGAGAGAAAAACAGCCCCTGACTGTATGACAGTCGGGGGCTGTTTCGCGTGCATTTGGACCGCTGTGAAGGTGAAGGGGCGGGGCGGAAAAAACTGCCGCATGAGGATATCTCGTACGGCAGCCTTCCATGGAAATGCGGTTATTTGATCCGATACGCGACGGCATACATGACGGGCAGTACCAAGAGTGTCAGCACCGTTGCCACAATCAGTCCGCCTGCGATGGCGACGGCCATGGGCCCCCAGAAGATGCTGCGCATGAGGGGGAGCATGCCGAGGATGGCAGCAGCCGCGGTGAGCATGATGGGGCGAAAGCGCAGAACGGCGGAGTCGATGATAGCGTCCATGGGCTTCTCGCCCGCCGCCTCATGTTTCTTGATCTGGTCGATGAGGATGACGGAGTTGCGGATAATCATGCCGAAGAGGGCGAGCACGCCGAGGTAGGCGACGAAGCCCATGGCAGAGTCCGTGAGGAGCATGGCGAGGACGACGCCGATGAGCCCGAGCGGTGCGACGAGGATGGTGAGCGCCATCTTGCCCATGGTGCCGACCTGAAACATGAGCAGCGTCATGATGATGAAGATCATTGCGGGGACGGGCTTTACGAGAAAGCCCATGGAGTCGTCTGCGTTCTCAAGTGCGCCCGACGGGACAATGGTGGTGCCGGCGGGGAGGTTTTCACGCAGCTCCTTCGTCGCGTCGTAGATGCGCAGAGCGGCATCGTTGCCCTCGCCGTCCTTGATATCCGCCTCGACCATGATGGATGGGAGGAGGTTATGCCGCTTGATCAGGCCGTCCTCCGCCTCGTAGGAGAGACGGGCAATCTGATCCAGCGGGATCGTGCCGCCGCGCGTAGAGATGGGGAGGGCGCCGAGCTGCCCGAGGTTCGTGCGGTCCTCTTCCGTGAGACGCAGGACGATGCCGAGGGTGCGGTCGCCCGTGTAGAACTCCGCCGCCTGTGCGCCCGAGATTTCGGTGTAGAGCATCTGCTTTACATCCTTGGCACTGAGTCCATAACGTTTCAGTTTGTCCTTGTCGAGGTCGATGCGGATGCCTTTTGCTTTTTCCGTCCAGTCGAGATGGACGTTGTCGGTCACAGGGTCGGCGGCGGCGATGGCGGCGACCTGCTCGGCGACGCGGCGCACGGCATCGGTTGTCGGTGCAGAGACGCGCAGCATGACGGGGTGGCTCGCAGGCGGCCCCGTCTGAATGTACTGCGTCGTGACGCGCGCGCCCGAGAGCTCGTCGTTGGCGGCACTGCGGATGATGGCGGCGAGCGCCTCGCGCTGCTCTGTATCCTTTGCCGTGATGACGAACTGTGCTTCGTTCGCGGCGTCCGCCTTCGGCTCAACGGTGAGGACGAAGCGCGGCGTGGACCGCCCGATATAGGCGGCGTAGTTGGATACCTTCTCGCTGTTCGCGTCAAGGATGGCCGTGAGACGATCCGCCTCTGTCTGCGTCGCCTTCAAGGATGCCCCCTGCGGCAGGGTGAGACGGACGAGCAGCTCAGGGCGCAGGGAGGGCGGAAAGAAGGTTTGCTTGATGTGCGGGAAGGCGACAAGGCTCATGGCGAAAAGGAGTACGGTGCCGATGAGGACGATGGCGCGGTGCGCAAGGAAGAGGGTGAGCACGCGGCGAAAGAGACGGTAGAAGGGTGTTGCGTACGGATCGTGCAGTGCACCGTCCGCCCTCTGCTTGACGCGGATCAGATGGCAGCCGAAGAGCGGTGCGACCATGACAGAGACGATCCAGCTGAGGAGGAGGGCAATGCCGATCACGGGGAAGAGGGCGGAGCAGAACTCGCTCGCCATGCCTTTGGAGAAGGCAACAGGAATAAAGCCCGCGCAGGTGATGAGCGTGCCCGTGAGCATGGGCTTTGCCGTCTGGGTAAAAGCGTAGCACGCGGCGTCGAAGCGATCCTTGCCGCGCTCAAGCTGGACGCTCATCATCTCGACGGCGATGATGGCATCGTCGACGAGAAGCCCGAGTGCAATGATGAGTGCGCCGAGAGAGACTTTGTGCAGGTCGATGCCAAGGGCGTACATACAGACGAATGTGCCCGCGAGGACGAGCGGGATGCAGCATGCGACAACAAGTCCGGTGCGCAGACCGAGCGAGAGGAAGCTGACCGCGAGGACAATGACGATGGCGATGGCGAGCGTCTCCACAAAGTCATGGATGGAGTGCTGAACGACGGCAGGCTGGTTCGACACCTCGCTCAGTTCCGTGCCGAGCGGGAGATCCTGCCGAATCTGCGCGGTGAGCGCATCGAGGTCTTTGCCGAGGGCGAGGATGTTGCCGCCATTCTCCATGGAGACGGCGATGCCGATGGCAGGTGCGCCGTTATACATCATTTTGGGGTCGGCCGGGTCGATCGGGCGGCGCGTGATGTCCGCGATGTCGCCAAGGCGGAGGACTCTGCCCTCTGCGGGGATGGGGAGGGCACGGATGTCGTCGAGGCTGTCAAAGACACCCGAGACGCGCAGGTTGAGCGTCCCGTCCGCCGTCTCGATCGAACCGCCGGGAAGGACGGTGTCCTGCGTGCGCAGGGCGTCCGTGATCGCCGTCGGGGCGATGCCGAGGGAGGCGAGGCGGTCGCGGCTGATCTCGACGTAGACGCGTTCGCGCTGGACGCCGATCAGTTCGACTTTTTGCACGCTTGGCACGGTGAGGATGCGGCGGCGCACGTCCTCCGCGATGGCACGCAGCTCCTCATAGGAGTAATCCTCGCCTGTAACGGCATAGATCGAGCCGAATACGTCGTCAAAGCGATCGTTGTAGAATGGACCGAGAACGCCGTTCGGCAGGTCTCCCTTGACGTCCTCGCCGAAGTTGCGGACGTCGCGCCATGTCGGGCGGATGAGGTCCGTATCTACGTCGTCGCGCAGTCTGACGTAGATGATGGTCTGACCTGCGCGCGTCTCGCTTGTGATCTCCTTGAGTCCCGGCGTGTCCTGAAAACGCCGCTCAAGTTTATCCGTGACCTGATCCTGCATCTCCTCTGCCGTCGCGCCCGGCCATGCGGCGGAGACGACCATCTGGCGGATGGTAAAGGCAGGGTCCTCCATGCGGCCGAGGGACGTATAGGCAAAGATGCCGCCGACGGCAAAGACGATGATAAAGTACCAGACAAGGGCGCGGTGGCGCAGGGAGAGTTCGGTGAGGTTTCTCATTTTGTGCGCACCGCCTCTCCGTCATGGAGACGGTGGATGCCTGCCGTCACAACGACGGCATCCTGCGGAAGCCCTGCGGCGACGACGTCGTTGTCGCGGAATACAGTCACGGTGACAGGGCGCAGGTGTACGATGCCGTCCTCCACGACAAAAACCTCTGCCGTGTCACCCGTCTGATAGATGGCGGAGAGCGGGAGGACAACACCGGCCTCGTCCGATGCACCGAGACGCACGTGTGCCGTCATGCCGAGCGGGAGGTCGGCGGGGGCATCCGCGAGGGCAATGCGTACAGCGTATGTGCCGCCTGCGGCATCAGCGACGGGCGCGATCTCACGTACCGTGCCCGTGAGTGCCGCGTGGTTTGCCCAGAGGGAGACGGCGGCGGGCATGCCGATGGAGACCTCGGCGAGGCGGCTCTCGGGGACGGCGATCTCGATTTCACGTTCTCCATCCTGTGTGAGAGTCATGACGGTCTGCCCTGCGGCGACGACCTGTCCCTCCTCGGCGGCGATGCCCGAGATCACGCCGTCCGCGCCTGCAATGAGGTTCGTATAGCCGAGCGCGTTGCTGCTCTGTGTGTTCTGTGCGAGTGCCTGACGGTAGGCGGCCTCGGCGGCGCGTTCGTTTGTACGGTACTGATCGAGCATCGCCTCCGAGATTGCCTGTGCGGCATAGAGCTCCTCATAGCGCGCACGGTTGGCGCGGGCGAGATCAAGCTGTGCGCGCGCGGAGGCGACGCCTGCACCTGCCGCATTCGCCTGCTGCTGTATGTCGCGTGCGTTGATGACCATGAGCACGTCGCCTGCATGGACGTGCGCACCCAAGCTCACATTGCGCGAGAGGATCTGCCCGCCGACCTGAAAGGCGAGCTTCGTCTCATAGCGTGCGCGGACGATCCCGCTGTAGTCTGCCTCTGATGCCCCTGCTGCGCTGAGCGCCATCGTGCGCACGACGGGGGACGGCGGCTCTTTGGCTGTATCGCTGCCGCAGCCGGTGAGCAGCATAAGTGATGCAGCGAACACGAGGGCGGTATATTGCTTCTGCATGACGATCTCCCTTTCGTTGTTTTTAAGGAATCATGAAAAAGTGAAGTCCATCCGATTGACGTAGATTCTCTGCCGAAGTGCGGGCAAAAAAGATGCGTCAAGATGATGCTGAAGGTATCAGTGCACCCTTAACAGCATAAATTTTACCATTGAATAAGCATTGTGTCTATAAGTGACAGCAGGAGTATTTACGGGGAAATGAAAAAGAACTGCTGTGAGCGGCAGTTTTTTCGCTTCCATTTCCGGAATTGAATCCACACATATTTTGTGCTAGAATAAATGCTGATCGAATTGGAGAAAGGATGCCAGGATGGACGAGGAACTGCGGCGCTATGAGAAGATACGTGGCGCATACCGGTCGGTGGGGCGGCTTGCGAGTCTCTATGACGGGATGATGACGTATTCGACGCTGTCGGGCAAGTTCGTCTCGCGGCTCGTGTGGGGACTGGACCGCGGCGGTGTGCAGCGCTATGTGACGCTGGCGCTCCGTGCGGCACACGAGGGGTTCGCGGGGCGGCTGCTCGAGGTGCCCGTGGGGACGGGATGTCTCTCGCTGCCCATCTATGCGGAACTGCCCCATGCGGAGATCACTTGTCTCGATTACTCGCCTGCGATGCTCGCAGCGGCGCGCGCCCGTGCGGCGGCGCTCGGCATTCAGAATGTCACCTTTACGGAGGGGGACGTCGGGCATTTGATGTTCGACGATGCTGCCTTTGACGCGGCAGTTTCGATCAATGGGTTTCATGCCTTTCCCGACAAGGAGGCGGCATGGAGCGAGGTGCACCGCGTGCTGCGTCTCGGCGGACGCCTGACGGGGTCGGTGTTTGTCCTGGGGGAGAATGCGCGGACGGAATTCGTGGTGACACAGCTCTACACGCGCATGGGATTCTTTACCCCTCCGTATGACACAAAGGAGAGCCTGACAGAGCGGCTGAAGGCCCTCTATCGCGAGGTTTCCGTAGAGTGCGTGGAGTCACTCGCCTGTTTTTCCTGTGTGAAGTAGGGGGATGCCTACTCAAGTGAAGGAGGATATTCTATGAAGTCTTGTACCCTTTCCCGTTTCCTTGCTGCCGCTTTTGTCGCCGGCAGCGCGTTCATTGCCGCGCCTGCGGTCTATGCGGCGGATGCACCTGCCGCACAGGCGCAGGAGGAGCAGGCTCCGTTCCAGGGCGATGTTGTCGAGCAGCACATGATGGCGACGATTGAGCGCTTTGAAAAGGGCGACATCGCAGGCCTTCAGGCTGAGGCAACGAAGGATCTGCGTGATCATCTGACGTTAGATCAAATCAATGAGGCCAAGGGGCAGTTCGCGCCGAACTGGGGGACGCGTGTCTCTGTCGGCAAGACGTATATGACAGCGGGACAGGAGAACAATGCCTGGTTCGTCGTCTGCGAGATCGCCGTCGGCTATCAGTCCACGGCTGTCGTCTATCGTCTCAGCTACGATGCGAATATGCAGCTCGCAGGATTCTACGTCCGCTGAGCCATTACCTGCGAAAGAGCGCACATGGCAAACGCCGTGTGCGCTCTTTGCATGGTCGCCCCGAATAATAAAAATGCCGCATCTGCCGCGCCAAAGCGGGGGCAGATGCGGACACGATGATGTTTAAGCCGCGTCGTTATAGACGCTCTGGTCATTTGTGCTGTCGGCCTTGATCGGGATGGGGGCTGCATCGCGCTGGAACGGTGCTGCGCTGTCGTAGGTGGTCTGTACACCGAAGAGCGTCGTATCACTCTTTGTTTGGATGTAGAGCTCCGTACCTGCGGGGAGATCGACGTTCTTGCCGTGGACGAACGCGCCCGCGACAACGCCGATGGGACCAAGGACAACGATGCCCGCGAGGGATGCGCCCGCCGCCATGGCGAGGTGCTCCATTTCTTTCTTTGCTTCTTCGCCGATATAGGTCGTCACGTATGTCCCGTCGAGTGCTTTCGTCTCCTTGAAGTCGATCTGTACCTCTGCATTGCGGCCGAAGTTGCGTGCCTGCCGCACCTTCGTGACAGTACCCTCACCGCGCGAGCCCTTCGTGAAGACGAGTACGTCGTTGACGAAGACATCATCCGCGATCTGGTACTCAATGGTGTCGCCCACTTTGAGATTCTTCGCGTTGACCGGGGTGACAAGGGCAATCTTGATGAGTGTGTTTGCAGGAACGGAGACGGGGGTGACGGGGATCTCTGCACGTCCAAAGGATGCGGTCGAGAGGGCGGCAATGCGCTTTTTGAACGTACCCTCGGAAGTCTTGCCGAGGAGTGCCGTCTCGAGTTCGCCGACGCGCTCCTGCACGGAGCGCATGCTCGTCTCGTGGTTGATGTTCCACTCGATGGCGTTGAGATCCATTAGAACGGACGGCGATGCGCTGTTCGTATAGACCTCCTCGTAGATCGCATCGATGCGCGCCATGAGGCTGCCGCCGCGATGTTTTCCGTCGTAGTCGCGCTCCAGGCGGTTGATGCGGTCGATGAGCGCACCCGTCTGCTCGCGTCCGTAAGTGTCCTGCTCGATGAGGGAGAGTTTTGACTGGACGGCGTTCGGCGGCTCAGCGGCAAACGCCGGACCAGCGGACGTGAGTGCCATGACGAGGGCCAGCATAAGGGCGCAGATTTTCTGTCGCATGGATTCATCCTCCTATGTTGCCTTTGGCTGCTTTGCCAGCAGCTCTTCGATAAAATCCTCGATGCTCTGCATCGGCGAGGTGATGGAGTAAGGCCGCGGTGCCTCCGCTGCCTGTGAGGTACGCAGCACCTCCTTGGTGTCATAGACACAGACCTGTGTGGACAGAATCTGATAGGTACACACCTGCCGATTGAAGCGCATCCGATAGAGGTAACGGCGATTCTCCGCAGCCTTGATGACGGCGACGGTGGCCTCCCGCTCTGCATCCGAGAGGGGGACAATGCTCGCGGCATCCACGTAGTAGCCTGTATCTCCGTCCGCGTCGGCAAAGCGCATATCTTCTGCCGCCTCGCAGGTACTGAGACTGAGGCATAAAACGAGGGCAGCGAGCAGCCCGCCAATCGAAAAATGCTGCATGTGGGGAATCGCCTCCTTTGCTTTCTCTCTGATTCCGATCTATTATAGAGGAATTTTTTTGATGCGTCAAATGTAATCTGCCCCGCTTTCGCGGATGGAGCGGGAGTCACAGCGCTCTTTTCAGTTGCGAAAATTCCGTTTATGATGTAGTATAAGAGCGTCAAATCACTTTTAAAAGACATCGAAAAGACAGGAGAACGCGCCGATGACCACAGCCCTTACTACGCGTATTTTGCTCGCACTGACCGCCGCATGTGCGGTTCTGCCGAGTGCTGCACACGCATCGTACAATGGGGACTCGGACACGGGATTTCAGCATTTGGATTTCGTCGAGAATGAACGTCGTGAAGCACGTGCAAATCGCCTCTCGCCGGAGCAGGAGAAGTTGCTCGCCGATGCAGCAGCCCTGAAGAAACACCTGCGCCATCCCGTTGCCGCAGATCAGCCCTCGCCCATTGCGTTTGAGGGCGACGACCTGACCTATGATGAGAGCACGGGAGAGTTTACCGCAAAGGGGCATGTGGATATTGTTCAGCTTGAGGTGCGGCGCTTTCAAGGAGACTATGTCGAGGGCAATACGCGGACGGGGGATGTCTCTGTTCCCGATCGTGCACATGTGCTTCAGCTGACGCAGGGAATGCCGCGTGTTACGCTCGACGGCTATCGCATCAACTATAACTATCAAAAGCACACGGGGTCGATGGAGAAGGCGGACGGCAAGGCCGGTGCCTACTATATGACGGGCAAACGCTTTGAATTCTACCCCGACAAGATCGTTGTCTATGACGGTACACAGACGAAGTGCGGGGCAAAGAATCCGGACTATCACCTCAGCGCGGAGAGGGCGGAACTCTACTCCGGAGATCACCTCGTTCTGCACAACGTAAAGTTTTGGCTGAAGAACAAAGTCATCTATACGAAGAAAGAACATGAGGTTGATGTTGCGCACCCGATGCAGCGTAATTTCCCGCGCGCAGGCTATGACAGCAATGACGGTGCATGGGTGGAGCAGACCTTTGAGCAGAATGTTGCGCCGCGTGTAACAGCAGCCGAGCATATTCGCGTGACAGCCAAGCGCGGCTGGCGCAGTTCCTATGATCTCGGGTGGGCAAATGCCGGTGCCCGAGCCATGGTCACCTACGGCATCTTCGAGGACGGCAACAGCGAGTGGGTCAAGAAGATGCCGTCCCTTCTCACGGACTACAGCCATCGGCTTGGCCGATCGCCGATCACCTATCGTCTCTTCTCGGAATACGGACGCTGGTACGGCAGCGGAATCCACAGCAATCATTGGCAGTACGGTGTGTCGCTCGTGCATGATACCATCCCCTTCCACGGCTTTCGATTGGATCTCGCGGCAGGATATTCCATTACACGTGAGAGTCACGACCATTCACGCGTGCAGGGCATGAACGTCAGCGCTTTTCTTGCAAAGGCATTCAATGACCGCTTTGCTGCCTATGTCGGCGGTGTATACACGAAGAGCTCCAAGGAGAACGCCCTTTTCTCCTACGATCAGGAGGACTACTCCCGCGTGCTTATGAGCGGGCTGAGTTACCGCATCGGTGAGCGTGACCGCATTGCGGTCGGCACGAAATACGCCATGGAGCCGCACCGATGGACGGATGTCGATTACTATTGGTTCCACGATCTGCACTGCTCACAGATCATTCTGCGCTATCGTTCAAAGCAGAATACGTGGCGGATTAAATGGGAGTTTACGCCATGGTAAATGCTCTTGCACGCCTAAAGGATGCCGCCGTACTTGTCGTTGGGGACATGGTGGCGGATGTCTACCTCGACGGAACAATCTCGCGCATCTCGCGCGAGGCACCCGTGCTCGTCCTCGAGCAGCGCACGGAGCGCGTCGTGGCGGGCGGTGCGGCAAATGTGGCAAACAATGCGGCGACACTCGGCGGGCGCTCGTATGCTGCGGGGGTCTGCGGCACGGATGCAGGAGGCGATGCCCTCTGCTCCGTCCTTGGGGAGAATGGAGTCGATACGACGGGCTTTGTCCGTGATGCGGCGCATCCGACCATCACGAAGACGCGCATTATCGCGGGCGGACGGGCGACGGTCAGTCAGCAGATTGTGCGCGTTGACCGCGAGTGGCATACACCGCTTGCAGCGGAGGCAGAGGAGCACCTTTTGACAGAGATCACGCGCCTCCTCCCACAGGTGCACGCGGTTGTGCTTTCGGACTACGGATCGGGCACGGTGACGGAGCGCGTGCGCCGCACGGTGATCGCAGAATCACGGCAGCGGAGGATTCCGAGCATCGTGGATGCCCGCTATGACATCCTCAGCTATGGGGGCATCGGCTACGTCAAGCAGAACGATGCGGAACTGGCGGCGGCGCTCGGGCGCGAGCTGCGTTCGGCGGCGGATATTCATGCGGCAGGCCGTGAACTCCTGACGCGGCTTTCGGCGGTCGGCGTGCTCATCACGCGCGGTGCGGACGGCATGACGCTCTTCCTCGCGGACGGGTCGGCGACGGATATTCCCGTGAGCGATCACAGCGAGATCTTCGACGTCTCGGGAGCGGGGGATACGTGCGTCGCCGTGATGGCACTCGCCCTTGCTGTGGGCGTTGATCCCGTGACAGCGGCACGCCTCAGCAACACGGCGTCCGGCATTGCTGTGCGGAAACGCGGGACGGCGACGGTGGCATGGGCGGAGCTGTATGCGGCGCTCACGGCGGAAGGGGACGGTCATGCTCATACCTGACGAACACATCGAGGCGTATGCGGCGGCGCTGCGTGCGGCAGGGGTACGTGTCGTCTTTACGAACGGCTGCTTTGACATCCTTCATGCGGGACATATACGTTATCTCGCGGCGGCCCGTGCGCAGGGGGATCTGCTCATCCTTGGGCTGAACAGCGATGCCTCTGTACGGCGGCTCAAGGGGGAGACACGCCCCGTCAACAGCGAGCAGGATCGCGCGGAAGTCGTCGGAGCACTTGCCGCCGTCGATGCGGTGGTGATCTTCGGCGAGGATACGGCGGAGACACTGATCGCGAAGGTGCGCCCTGCGGTCTACGTAAAGGGCGGCGACTATACGCGTGAGACGCTGCCTGAGGCGCGCATCGTCGAGGCGTACGGCGGCGAGGTCGTCTTGGTTCCGCTCGTCGCGGGGAAATCCACGACGAACATCATCGAAAAGGCGGGGAGGAAATCGTGAGAGGAGGGCAGTTCATGAAGAATATCTTGGTCGTCAAACTGAGTGCGATCGGCGATGTGATTCATGCGCTGCCCGTTTCCTATGCCGTCAAGGAGACCTATCCTGATGCACATCTGACGTGGGTGGTCGAGCCGCCCGCCTATCCCCTGCTTGAGGGAAATCCCTGCATCGACGACATCATTCTCTTTGACAAGGCGAAATTCCGCAGTGTCGGCGGATTCTTCCGTAAATATCCGCCATTGCGCCGCCGTCTGCGTGCACGCCGCTATGATGTTTCGCTCGACCTGCAGGGGCTCTTTAAGTCGGCGGCGATCGTCTGTACGGCAGGGGCAGCGGAGCGCGTTGGTACGGCGAACATGCGTGAGGGTGCGGATCATGTGAGCCGCCCCGTGCGCGGTGCACACGCACATGGACACATCGTTGAACGCTATCTGGATGTGGCGCGTGCCATCGGCTGCCGCGTGGATGAGGTGCGCTTTCCCATCGCCGTCTCGGATCGTGACCGTATGGCGGCGGAGACCCTGCTGCGCCGTGAGGGCGTGCCGGACGAGCGGACGTTTGTCGCCTTTGCTGTCGGCGCGAACTGGCCGAATAAGCGCTGGCCGGCGGAATCCTTTGCCGCGCTCGGTGACCGCCTCTATGGGCAGCATATCGTGCCTGTGCTCGTCGGCGGGGGACATCTGGATGAGACAATCGCCGCCGATATCATGGCAGCGGCGGAAATTCCGCCCGTGAATCTCGTCGGACGGACGAACCTGAAGCAGCTCGCACAGATCTTTACGCATGCCGCACTTGTTCTGGGCGGTGATACGGGACCTGTGCATCTCGCAGCGGGACTCGGGCGGCCGACCGTCATGCTGATGGGGCCGACGGATGCGAACCGCAACGGACCATACGGGCAGAAAGAGAACGCCATCGAGGCTGACCGATCCTGCCGCGGCTGCTGGAAACGCGCCTGCCCGAAGGGGCTGGACTGCCTTGCGGCGATCACGGTGGATGAGGCGGCAGAAAGGATCGGGGCAGCACTTCGTCATGCGAAGCAGCCGCATAGGGAGGAGCACCTTGTATAAGAATATACTGGTCATTAACCTTGCGTTCATTGGGGATATCGTCCTCGCCATACCTGCTGTACGGGCTTTGCATGAAACTTTTCCGGACGCCCGTATCACGATGCTGACGGTACCGCTGACAGAAAGCATTGCACGGATGAACCCCTATCTTGACGATGTGCTCATCTATGATAAAAAAGGCCGTGACAAGGGAATACTCGGGATGCTGCGCATGGCACGCCGCCTTCGGGAACGCCGCTTTGATCTTGCCGTTTGTATGAATTTTGCGCCGCGTGGTGCAGCCGTCGCATGGCTTGCGCGGATTCCAAGCCGATTTGGTTACGATGCACAGCATGGAGGCTTCTTCTTGACGAAGACAGCACCGGCAGACCGCTCCCAGCCAAAGCATGAGGTGCAAAACCAGCTGGACTTTCTGCGGACATTTGACATCACTACGTGCGATACCAGCCTGGCGCTGCATATACCGGCGCAGATTGAGCATTCATTTCGCGAAAAGAGTAAGCCCCTCGGGCTCGCTGACCGGGGCTATCTTGTTCTGTGTCCCTGCGGCAGAGTCCTGCGGCGCAGTCTCGGCGCGGAGAAAACAGCCGCCTTGATTCATGACTTTTCCAAGACGGAGGGAGCACGGCCGGTCTATCTGATCGGCAGTGCGCAGGATCGGAGCTTTCTCATGCGGATTGCGCAGCGGGCCGCACTGGATGAACACCATGTTCTGGCGGGGACCTTCTCCCTTCCGGAGATTGCGGTTCTGCTGCGCGATGCAGATGTCCTTGTCTCGGTGGATACGGGACCTGCGCATATCGCCCAGGCAGTGCATTGTCCCGTCGTGGAGATCTTCAGTACCGGCGACCCGCGTATCTGGGGCCCGCGGGGAGTACATGATGTCGTTCTCGTCGAGCCGCGCGATCCTGCGACGGGGGCATTGCCCGCGACAGAATGTATCGAGAGCATTGCGGAAGAACGCATTCTCACTGCCGTCCAGGATATCCTGCGAAAGACGGCACATGAAAAAAAGAGGTGAGCAATGGCTTCGCAGATCTACCGCAACATTCTTGTCATCCACCTCATGCACCTCGGGGATCTCATGCTCGGTACGCCCGTGCTCGCCGCCCTGCGTCAGCAGTATCCTGCGGCGCGCATCACCCTCCTCGCGGACAAGAAGCTCGCAGATGTCGTTGCCGCAAACGAGCATCTCGACGAATGCCTTCTGATTGACAAAAAGGGGGCGGACGGCGGCATTCGCGGTATCCTGCGCTGTGCGATGCGCCTGCGGAAGCGGCACTACGATCTCGTCATCAATCTCCACCGCAACGAGCGCGCTTCAGCACTCGCCGCGCTCAGCGGCGGACGGCGCATCGTCGGCTACGCAAAGCCCGGCTTCTCCCTCGCCTTTGACCATGTCAGCCCAAGTCAGAATCAGGTGATGCACGAAGTGCAGTCACACTATGCGGCACTGCGGGCGGCGGGCGTGCTCGCTGCGGATGGGACGGCGGGGCTCGAGATGTGGATTCCGCCTGCCGCGGCAGAGGAGGCAGAGCGGCTCTGGACGGAGCACTTCGCCCCGACCGACAAGGTGATCGCACTCAATATCGGTGCGAGCTGGGCGACCAAGCGATGGATCGATGACTACTTTGCCCGCGTCGCCGACACCTACCTCCGCCGCGGCTATCACATCGCCGTCATGGGCGGGCCGATGGATATAGCGATGGTGGAGGCCTGCCGTGCCCGCATGGAGGAACGTGAGCATCCGCACCTCCATATCTTTACGGGGCAGGTCAGCCTCGGCGTACTTGCGGGACTCCTCTCCCGCTGCATCCTCTTCATCACGACGGACTCTGGACCAATGCACGTCGGCGTGGCGATGCACGTTCCCGTGATCTGCATGTTTGGCGCATCGCCCATTCCCGGGTTCTACCCCTACGATGCGCGCAGCATCTCCGTCCGTGCGCCCGTCCCATGCCATCCGTGCCGCATCCACGAGTGTCCGCTCGGAGGCGAGGAGCACATGATGTGCATGAAACGGATGCCGCCCGACCTCATCTTGCAGTATGCCGATCAGATCCTGCATGAGCAGGAGGAGCGTCCCGCCTGTGACCTGCCCGCGCCGACGGACCACGAGACGCGGGTCGTGGAGATGGCGGACGGGGGATTTGCCCTTGCGCCCAAGGGAGCAGCAGGGCGTGTTGTCCGTTCGAGTTTACCGCAGAGCAGATAGGAGTATTTTCATGGATATGGAAAAAATCCGCCGTGTCGTTGCCGAAAAAAGCACGCGCAGCAACATCCTCGTCGTTGGCGATGTCATGCTCGACAAGTACTATACGGGCGAGGTGACGCGCATCTCGCCCGAAGCACCGGTGCCGATCACTCACGTGACGGGGACGCGCGAAACGCTCGGCGGGGCGGCAAACGTCGCACACAACCTTGCGCTCCTTGGGACGAACGTCAGCATCGCGGGCTACGTCGGCAGGGATGCGCACTGTGACAGCCTGCTGGGGAAGTTTCAGGCGCGCGGCATCGACTATGCGGGGCTCATCCATACGGAGCGCCCGACGACGACGAAGATCCGCATCATCGGCGGGCATCAGCAGATGCTGCGGCTCGACTTTGAGGATGTAAAGCCCATCGACGGCGCAGATGCGGAGCAGTACCTCGCCTACATCGAGCAAAAGCTGAGCGAGAGCATGGACTGCGTCATCATCTCGGACTATGGCAAGGGTGCATGCACGGAGCACGCCTGTCAGCACATCATTCATGCCGCGCACGATCACGGGGTGCCCGTCATCGTCGATCCGAAGGGCCCGCAGTGGGCAAAGTACAAGGGGGCGGACTATGTGACGCCGAACCTGAAGGAGATCAACGAGATCCTCCTGGAGCCGATCGCCAACGAGAACGGCGCGGCGGAGCGCGCGGCACACTATGCCATACGCAAGTTCGGCGTGAAGAACGTCATCCTGACGCGCTCGGCAAAGGGCATCTCGCTCATCCATGGACAGGAGGCCGTCCACATCCCGACGCGGGCACAGGAGGTGTTCGATGTCTCGGGTGCGGGCGATACGGTGATTGCCGTCTTTGGACTGGCTCTTGCGGGGGGACTGAAACCCGCGGACGGCGCGGCACTCGCGAACCTCGCGGCGAGCGTCGTCGTCTCGAAACTCGGAACGTATGCCGTGAGCCGTGAAGAACTGCTCCGCGTGCTCGATCGGCAGGAAGGGGCAGATCTATGATTATTGTTACCGGCGGTGCCGGCTTTATCGGCAGCAATATCGTCCATGCACTGAATGCGCGCGGCTATCGCGACATCCTCATCGTCGACGATCTGGAGGACGGCGAGAACTATAAGAATCTGCGCGGTCTCCATTTCATCGACTATCAGCACAAGGACGATTTCCTCCACCTCGTCGAGGAAGGTGACTTTGACGGGACGGACATCGATGCGATCTTCCATGAGGGCGCGTGCTCGGATACGATGGAGTATGACGTCAACTATATGATGAAGGTCAATTACGCCTACTCCAAGGCACTCCTGCACTTTGCGATGGGCGCGCGCATCCCGTTCTTCTATGCCTCCTCCGCTTCCACTTACGGCGGCGGGGCAAATGGCTTTACCGAGGGCGATGCGTGTGAGGACGCTCTCAATCCCTATGCGTTCTCGAAGCTCGCGTTCGACCGCTATGTGCGGCAGGTCATTCCCGAGGCACGCAGCCCGATCGTCGGCCTTCGCTACTTCAACGTCTATGGTCCCCAGGAGCATCACAAGGGCAAGATGGCGTCGATCTTCTATCAGCTCTATCATCAGATTCTCGATGTGGGTGAGGCGCGTCTCTTCCGCGGGACGGACGGCATCGCGGACGGCGAGCAGCGGCGCGACTTTGTCTATGTCGGCGACGTCGTGCGCGTCAACCTGCATTTCTTTGAAAATGGCGGGGAGAGCGGCGTTTACAACTGCGGCACAGGTACGGCACATACATATAACGAGGCGGCACATGCCGTGATCGCCGCACTCGGCAAGGGGCAGATCGTCTACCGCGATTTCCCCGAAGTGCTGCGCGGCAAGTATCAGAACTACACACAGGCGGACACACGAGCACTCCTCGCGGCGGGCTATACGGGCGGCTTTACCCCAATGGAGCAGGCGGTGAAGGAATACTGCGACTTCCTGAACGCGGGCGGCTACTTCTCCTATGCCGAATAAGGCCATTTTCTTCGACCGCGACGGGACGCTCAATGTCGATGTGCACTACCTCCACGATCCTGCGGAATTCGCGTGGACGGAGGGGGCGGTCGAGGCGATCCGCTGGGCGAACGCACACGGCTTTCTTGTCATTGTTGTCACGAACCAGAGCGGTATTGCGCGCGGCTATTACGGTGAGGACTCTGTCCGCCGCCTGCATGACTGGATGAATGCTGAGCTTGCGCGGCATGGTGCACATATTGATGCGTTCTACTATTGCCCGCATCATCCGGCGGGACGTGTCCCTGCCTATGCGTGTACGTGTGACTGCCGCAAGCCTGCGCCCGGGATGCTCCTGCGTGCGATCACGGAGCACGATATTGACCCTGCCGCATCGCTGATGATCGGCGACGCGCCGCGTGATATGGCAGCGGCGGAGAAGGCAGGCGTGCGGGGAACGCTCTACGAAGGAGGAAACCTTGCGGATTGTGTGCAGGAGGCAGTGAAAGATGCTGAGAGGAGGCAGGCGCATGAAACTGACTGTTATCATCCTCACACACAATGAGGAACGTCATATCGAAGCGTGCATTCGGAGTGCAGCATTCGCCGATGAAATCCTCGTGATTGATGACGAGAGCAGTGATTCTACGCCAGCAATTGCACAAGGATTGGGAGCACGTGTTGTCACGCATCCGCTCGCGGGAGACTTTGCGGGACAGCGAAACTTTGCTCTGACACAGACAGATGCAGACTGGGTGTTCTATGTAGATGCAGATGAACGTGTGAATCCGGAGACGGAGGCGGAACTGCGCCGCATTATGGCAGCGGATGCACGTGCCGTGTATGAGATTCGGCGCATCAATGTTGTTTTTGGACAGCGCATGTACTACGGCGGGCATCACCCTGACTACTCGCGGCGCTTTTTCCCGCGTGATGCGGTGCGCTGGGAAGGGCTGGTGCATGAGCACACGGAGTCCGCACTTCCTATACGGCGTATGAAGGGGAGTCTTCTTCATCATACGTATGAGAACTGGGAGGAATACTTTCAAAAGTTCAACCAATATACGACCCTTTTGGCAGAGCAGCAATATGCAGCTGGACGGCGTGCACCCTTTCTGAAAATTCTCTTTGACCCGCCCTTCGCCTTTTTTCGCTTCTACATCCTCCAGCGGGGCTTCCTCGATGGACGGCTCGGGTTTATTATGGCGATGTGTCATGTGTTCTATACAATGGTGAAGTATGTGAAATTGTCTGCATTGTACAAGGTGCGTGGAAAAGAGAGTTTTGCTGATGCCGAAGCGGAGAAATACAGTGGTTGATCGGCAAACATATCTAAAAGGAACGAATGAGGAACGGCTTCATACATGCGCGTTTTATCTGCTCTGCGGGTTTGGTCTTTTCAGCAGCATATCAATTGGTGCCGGCAATGTATTTCTGGGGATGCTTACCATTGTTTTTCTGTGCCGTCTTTTGCTGAAACATGATGATTGGAAGGATGTATTGCCGCGCGGACGGATCCGCACGGCCTTTCTTGCTCTGATGGGGGCGGTGCTGCTTTCTGTAGCCTTTTCAACAGATGTTGTTCTCAGCCTGCGGAGATTTGTCGAGTACTATGGATATCGTATGATTGGTCTGTATGCTGTTCTGCTGATGGTACGCGAAAAACGCAGATTGTTGTGGATCGGTATATGTATTGCCGTCTCGTTCATTATCAATGATTGCGCTATTGTCTTTCAGGGAATTCAGGGGAACTTCCGGGCAGGCGGTTTTGCCTTCAGCATGGTCGCAGGAGCGACCCTGCCAATGTTCATCCCCGTATTGCTGATATTTTTGCATGAGAAATATTCCGACAGACGTTGGTGCGCCGCCGTGTCGGCAGTGCTTATTCTCAGCGGTGCGGCTCTTCTCTATAACGGTACACGTGGTGCGTGGGTTGCTGTTCCCTTCGTCTCACTTGTCTGTGCCGCTTTTATCGTTCGACGAAAGAAAAAGCTCCTCGCCGGGGCTGTTCTGGTATTGGCGGTGTTTTCCGCGGCATTTGCCCTGTCCCCCACGCTCTCGGCGCGGCTTGTTTCAATTACGGATATAAACGTCCAGACCAATTGGGAGCGTATCCTCCTTTGGAAGAGCGCCTGCCACATGTTCCAGGATCATCCGATGTTTGGGGTTGGCTTTGGATGCTTTGAGAGACAATATCAGGCAACATATATTCTGCCCGGCGCGAAGGAACCCCAGTTGTTCCATGCACACAGCAATGTTATGAATACGCTTGCTGAATGCGGTGCCATTGGTCTTGGCGCGTTGCTTTTTTTCTGGTGTGTGCTGATTACCTATGGATTCCGTACGTGGCTGGCAACGCACAACATCGCTGCGCTGATCCTTTCTGCTGTCTTGCTCGGATTGATTTTGCAGGGGCTGACGAACTATAATATGGGGACTTCCATGGTGATGAAACTGCATTGGCTTTTGTTGGGACTTTGCTTCTCCTGGCTGAGAGCGGATGATGTGAGATCATTCGATTGAGTCTTCTTTGACTTTTTTTTACCGATAAGCCGCGCTTGGCAAATTAGGTTTTTCTGCTGTTGTAAACGATCAAGAGTGATGAACAGCAAAAAAATCCATGATAAACGATAGAAAGAATAATCATATACGAGAAGGGAAGGGGACCGTGTCACAAGAAGCAGCTCACATATATGTTGCGTTTTCGGCAGATGAGCGTTATGTTCAGCATGCAGCCGTTGCCATGGCATCCATTTTGGATCATACGGCAGAGCCGTCGCGACTGCATTTCTTCCTTTTCTTTGAGACGCTTTCCGAGCAAGCAAAGGCACGTGTCGGTGCAACGGTGCGGGACTATGGTGCAGTAATTGATTTCTGTCCGATTGAATCGGATGGTGAAGCCTCGTATTATGTCAGCGGTCAGCTCAGTAAGGCAATATATTTCCGCCTTCAAATACCAAAGCTTCTGCCAAATAAGGTCGGAAGGGTGCTTTATCTCGACTGTGATCTCCTCGTGTATGCGGATATTGCAGAGCTCTGGGCGCAGGATATGAAGGGAAAAGCTGTGGCTGCTGTTCCGGACTTCGGTATTATGGCATCGCACCGGGAATGGGGGAACAAGCAGAGAAATTTGGGCTTTGCCGCAGGCGATCTCTATTTTAATTCGGGTGTCCTGCTCATGGATGTTGATGCATGGCGCACGCACCACTATAGCGCACGCGTTGCGGAGCTGGCGGCGAAAAATGCCTATCGCCATCACGATCAGGACGCGCTCAACGTCGTGTTTCATCGGAATTGGACGCCGCTCCCGCTTCGCTGGAATGTTATACCGCCTGTCTGGCAGCTTTTCTTGAAGGTACTGCTGCGCAAGCGTTTTCGAATTCCTGCCATACAGGCACGGACTCATATCGCTGTGCTCCACTATGCGGGCGGCTATAAACCATGGGAATACAAGCCGTACGATGGGTTTAATGACGAATATTACCGCCTGCTAGAAAAGACGGCGTTCTGCGATGTCCCTATGCCGCAGTTTGATGCGCGCCGCAAGGGACGTTCGATTCAGAGGCAGCTGTTTTGGATTCGTATGGCGGATTGGAAGACACGAATATTTTCCTCTTGAGTGAGCGTACGCCATTTCACTCAAGGCAGGATCTTCCCATAGAATGAGCAGAAAAGACAGACTGTGATGAGAAGCAGTGGAGTATCAATGCCTTTTCAAACTATGTGAAACAATAGGCCCCCAATCATTAATGTATGATTGGGGGCCTGTTTGTGTACAGCTTATTTTTCACTCGTTGCAGGCGGTGTGCTCTGCACGCTCTCCACATTCAGTCCCGGCGTGATGCCGCGTGTGTAGCGGCGTTCCATGCGGTCGTGGACGTGGGCGTATTTCGCCGTGACCTTGGGGCTGCGCTGGCGCAGGGTTTCCTGTACGACACGCAGGTCTTTGGTCTCCTGATAGAGGTTCGTACCGCAGCTGTGACGGAAGAGGTGGCATGCATAGCCGGGCTGCTTAAGCCCCGCCTCGGTGAGCGCCTTGTTGATAACGTAGCGGATGCCGACGCGTGAGATGCGCCCCTTGGGATTGTTGTTCGCGCAGGAGATGATGGTCGGCGTGAGACGGCTCTCGGGCGGAACAGCACCGCGCTTCTCGATGTATGCACGCAGAATGCCGAATGTCTCCTCACAGGGGTAGATGATGCCCGCGTGTCCCTTGCCGCGGATCTCGATGCGTCCGCGCTGCCAGTCGATGTCCTCGTCGGAGAGACGCATGACCTCGACGACGCGCAGCCCCTCGACGCCCATGAGGTAGACGATGAGGAGGTTGCGCAGACGGCGCAGTTCGTTCTTGTCAGCGGCAAGCCCCTCGCAGATCTCCTTGATCTGATCGACGGTGAGGTATTTATAGTCTTCATCGAGGTGCTGCGGGTTGCGCAGCTGCAGGTCAGCGCAGGGATTCTCTGCGATGAAGGAGAGGCGCTGGGCGACCTTGTAAAAGGCCCGAATCGCGGCGCCCTTGATCATGAGGGTGGCGGCACTGTAGCCGCGCGTCCGCATCTCCTCCATATAGACGCGAATTTGGTAGTCATGCACGTCGTTCAGCGGATGAAGTCCCTGCTCCATGCACCAGTGGAGAAAGAGGCGGATGGCAAGCTCGTAGGTGTCGCGTGTGTCTGCCGTCGGCGCACCGCCCGCGATGTAGCGCGGGAGGTACTCGTAGAAATGTGCGATAAAGTACTCCGGCGTAATGGCGTCCTGCCGCACACTGAGGGACGGCGCATCCATGCGGCGCACAGCTGCGGGCGTATTTTCCCCGCGTCGGGCGGGAACGCCCATCTCCTGCGATCCTCCGCTGCGATAGGGATCATTTGCCGTCAAAGAATCACCCGCTTTCGTCTTCTTTTATTGAAGAAATTATAGCATGAAGAGGGGGGCTTAGCAACAGGTGATAAAACAGGGAGTGCCAACGGCACTCCCTGTTTGTATAAGGGAAACACTGATAAATTCAGCATTATGGTTCACCGCGATGAAATTATTTCTCCATCAGCAGCGATGCGGCACAGGCGGCAAGCATCTTTAATGCATAGACGAGAGCGCGCTCATCGAAGTTGAAGTGCGAGTCGTGATGCCCCGCGGCGAGATCGGCACCGATCATCATGTATGCCGCCTGTCCGCCTCTCTGCTGCACGCGCTCCATGAAATAGGAGAAGTCCTCACTCGCGCCGAAGTTGGTCTCGGACATGATGTCCTTGAACAGTCCCAGCTCCCGTGCGCGGTGTTCGAGATATGCGGCGAGCTCCGGCGTATTGCTGCCGCCGGCGGCACCGCCCGTTTTCTCGATGCTGACCTGCACGTCGTACATCTGCGCCGCCGCCTTGATGATGCGCTCTGCCTCGGTTTCCATATAGTGATTGATGGCGCTCGTTGCGCCGCGCGTCTCGAGGGCGATCAGGCCTTTGTCGCCGATGACGTTGCGCCCGCTGCCCGCCTCCATGCGGCCGACGTTGATGCGCGATGCGCCGCCCGAGTGGCGCGCGATGGCGTGGAGGTTGAGTGTGGCACAGGCGGTGGCGAGGACAGCGTTCTTGCCTGCCTCAGGCGCGGCACCGGCGTGGGCAGGGACGCCGACGAAGCGGGCGTCATATTTGCTCGTTGCAAGGAAGCCGACAACACTGCAGGCGATGCTGCCCGTACTCTTTGCCTTAAAACCAAAGTGTGCGCCGAGCATATAGTCTACATCGTCCACGACGCCCTTCTCCGCCATGGCACGCGCGCCGCGCACGCCCTCCTCAGCAGGCTGAAAAACGAGTTTGATCGTCCCCCTGAGCCTGTCCTTTAGCGCTGAGAAAATACGCGCGACACCGAGCCCGACGGTTGTGTGTCCATCGTGGCCGCACGCGTGCATCGCGCCGGGGTGACAGGAGGCGAATCCTTCGCGGTTCGGGAAATGTTCCGGTGCATCCGTTTCAGTTACATCGTTGCTGTCCATGTCGAAGCGAAGACCGACGACGGGACCATCCCCGCAGTGCAGCACGCCGACGACGCCTGTAAAGCCGCCGTCCATTTTGTCGAGCCACTGCGGGTCTGCCCCCTCACGGGCGGCACGCTCCTTCTCACGTGCGAGAACGTCGGGCGAGGGCACGCCCATGCGGGCATTTTCCTCCATGACCTCGCGTCCTGTGTGCACCTCCCAGCCGAGCTCCGTGAGCGTCTTTGCCACAATCGATGCCGTGCGGAACTCGGTCCAGCCCGGCTCCGGGTGCTGATGGAGGTCGCGCCGCTGACGCGTCAGTTCCTCCTGCATTCCATCGGCAAGGCGCATGATCTCTGCATCCAGTTCCATGATATTTCCTCCCTTGTTGTTCCGCAGGCGAAATGACGTCAGTCATTCGATCTGCTGTTCCTTATCCCTTTGCGACTTCCTGCACGAGTGTGAGCGTCAGCTCTGCCGCATCATAGAGATCCTGCACAAGGATGCTCTCCTCCTTTGTGTGGCAGTCCGTCATGCCGACGGCAAGGACAGTGGTCGGCACTCCGTAGGCATTGAAATGGTTCGCATCCGAGCCGCCGCCCTCCTCCTCGAGCACAACGGGAAAACTGCACTTCTCTGCCGCGCGCCGCAGGTAGCGGATGGGCAGTGCATCGGCAGGCAGCTCGTAGGGATCATAGTCCTTCTTGATCTCGATCTCGGCGCGGCATCCCGTCCCCTCAAGTGCGCCGTGGACGGCATCCACCATGCGCTGTGTGAGGGCGTCGAGCTTCCCCTTGTCGCGGCTGCGCGTCTCGAAGTTCAGCGTGCAGAACTCTGCGACCACATTCGTCGCCGTGCCGCCCGCGATCCTGCCGACGTTGCAGGTCGTTTCCGCATCGATGCGCCCCTGTGGGACAGCCGTGAGCACCCGCCCCGCCGCTATGATCGCGTTCCGCCCAGCCTCGGGGTCGATGCCTGCGTGCGCCGCCTTGCCGATGATGCGCACCGCCAGCTGATTCTTGCCCGGTGCCTTAAACGCCGCTGTCCCTGCGTGCCCGTGCGTATCGAGCGTATAGCCGAAATCCGCGTGGAGCAGCGATATATCGAGACAGCGTGACCCGTTGACCCCGCCCTCCTCGGCAACGGTAAAGACAACTTGCAGGTCGCCGTACGGCAGATTCTGTTCCTTCAGACAGCGCAGGGTCTCGAGAATGGCAGCGACGCCTGCCTTGTCGTCCGCACCAAGGATGGTCGTGCCGTCGGAGCGGATCACGCCGTCCTTGACGATCGGCTGGATATTTGCACATGGCTCCACACAGTCCATGTGTGCTGTGAGCATTACGGTCGGCGCGCCTGCCGCCGTCCCTTTAAAATTTGCGACGATATTGCCGCAGTTTCCGCCGAGAAACTTTCCCGCAGCATCCTCGTGGATCTCTGCTGCACCGAGTTCCTTCAGGCGTGCTGTGAGAAGATCGCCGATTTCGCGCTCATCAAGCGTCGAGCAGCGGATGGAGACGAGCTCCAGGAACTCATCCAGGACTCTTTTTTGATTGATCATGAGATACCTCCTTTCAGAGGAAGAGCACAATCATAAACGTGATGGTTGCGAGGAGCATCGGGAGTGCGTTGCGCTTCGTCATCTCCATCGGGCTGACCTTGGCAAGACCTGCACAGACGATGGCGGCACCGGCGACAGGGGACATGGAGCGGCCGATCGCACCTGCCATCTGGGCGAGTGAGCCGAGATCGACGATGGTCATGCCGAAGGTCTCGGCGTGCGGCGTAATTGCACCATTAAACGCGAGTGCCGCGGCGTCGCCTGAGCCGGAGATGATCGCGATGACAAATGGACCAAATGCTCCCGCGATACGCGCGATGGACTCGGAGCCCTTCATTGTCTCGATGAGTGCGCCCGTCAGCCCCATGGCGGTCATGCCGGCGGTAAAGACAGCAGCGGCGACGATGAGTCCCATGACACTGCCGTAAGCACTGCCCATGCCGTCGAAGAACTTCTTTGTGACCTCCTGCGGGCTTGTGCGTGTGACGATCAGGGAGAGGATGCAGCCCGTAATCATGGCGGTTGGGACGCTCACCAGCGGCAGGACGGCGACCTGCTTGCTGCCGAGGACGAGCAGAATGAGCGGCACGAGGGGGACGATGGCGTAGAGCGGATTGATGTGGAAATTTTCATCCCGCTCCTCCTCCGCAAGTTCCTCGAGATAGGCGGCGCGGCGTTCCTCGTTTGGCCCTTCGCTGCGGATGATCGCAATCGCGGCGAGCGTGACGGCACAGACAATGGAGGCAGCGATGGCGGACGGTGCCTCATTCATGATGACTGACATGATGTCTGTGCCCGCAAGATCGGCGACGAACGGGTTGTGTGATGTGCCGGGGCTGATCGCACTGCCCCATGTCCCTGCGAGAACGGCGGCACCTGCCATGGCGGGATGCACGCCCGCCGCGATGAGGGCGGGAATGAGGATGCTGCCCACTGCTGCCGCGCAGCCTGCCGCGCTCGGGATGGCGATATTGATCCACCAGGTGAGCAGCATCGCGAGCGGGATCAGGACGAATTTCGTCCGCGTAATGACGCCCGAGATCGATGCGACGAGGTGACGGTCGCAGCCCGTCAGCTTCATGACGTAGGAGAAGCCCATGACCGTACAGATGACGGGAACGAGTGTGGTATGCACCATGGTCTTGCTGAACGTCGTAATGGCGCTGTCGGCGACACCGCCGATGATGCACATGAGAAGTCCGGCACCGAAGAGCACCATACGCGTCTCATATTTTTTGATGATCGCGACAAATGCGAGGACAACGATAATTCCTCCCGCAATAGCCAATGAAAAAACCTCCTTAGAAGTAAAACAGCGAGACAGCCGCTGCCAAAGAGATGACTGCTTGTATTGATTCGACGTGTGATAAAAAAATCCTCCACAGAGCACCATGCGCTGTGGAGGTCTTCCGTCTTATTTGGACGAAAAAATCTATGCCGATCCGAGCAGATGCTTTATCCGTGATTCCCTAAAAATGACCCAGCTGGCATGAATGCCTTACTCGGCGATGCCGGGGCGCGTCATCTGGCGCGGCGAGAGGATGTGCGACAGCTCCTTCTTCGTGAGAATGCCGCGGTCGAGGATGATCTCGCGGATGGGCTTTCCTGTCGTATACGCCTCCTTCGCGAGCTCAGCGGATTTCTCATAGCCGATGTGCGGCAGGAGCGCGGTGACGATGCCGACGCTGTTGTCGAGCCATTTCTGGCACTGCTCGACGTTCGGCTCGAGGCCGATGAGGAGCTTGTCGACAAACGTATTGACGGCACGTGTGATGTAGTTCAGCGAGTTGAACATATTGAACGCCATGACCGGCTCCATCACGTTCAGCTCGAACTGGCCGTTCTCTACACCGAACGTCACGGCGAGATCGCCTGCGATGACCTGATAGCACGCCTGATCGAGAACCTCGGCAATGACGGGGTTGACCTTGCCGGGCATGATCGAGGAGCCGGGCTGGCGCATCGGCAGATGCAGCTCGTTCAGCCCGCAGCGTGGTCCCGATGCCATGAGACGGAAGTCGTTCGCCATCTTGATGAGGACGAGCGAGGCATTCTTGAGCGCCGAGGAGAAATCGGCGAACGCATCTGTGTTGTTTGTCGCATCGATGATATTCTGCGACGTACGGTATGTCTCCCCCGTGATCTCCGAGAGACGCTTGGCGACCGCCTTGATGTACGCGGGTTCCGCGTTCAGCCCCGTGCCGACGGCGGTGCCGCCCATGTTGATCGTGTGGATCGCGCGCTGGACAATGCGCGTGCGCTTCATGCAGCGGCGCACGGCGGAGGCATAGGCACCCATCTCTTGCCCGAGCGTGATGGGGACAGCATCCTGCAGATGCGTACGCCCCATCTTGAGGATACCGCGATAGGCGACAGCCTTCTTTTCCAGTTCGGCCGCAAGACGGTCGAGCGCGGCGAGGAAATCGTCCCCCTTCTTTGAGAGACAAACCTTGATGCCTGTAGGGAAGGAATCGTTTGTCGACTGCGCCATGTTCGCATGGTTGTTCGGCGAGATGATGTCGTAGCGTCCCTTGGCCTCACCGCGCAGTTCAAGCGCACGGTTGCAGAGCACCTCGTTCATGTTCATGTTGATCGATGTGCCCGCGCCGCCCTGAATCGGGTCAACGGGGAACTGGTCGATCAGTCCGCCTGCGATGATCTCATCTGCCGCCTGCACGAGCACATCGCCGATCTCGCGCGGCAGACGTCCCGTATCCATATTCGCGAGAGCCGCCGCCTTTTTCACCTTCGCAAGAGCAATGATGAAATCGGGGTCGAGCTTCTGCCCCGTGATGTTGAAGTTCTCCACGGCACGCATCGTCTGTACGCCGTAGTAGACCTCGTCCGGTACCTCCAGCTCGCCGAGAAAATCGTGTTCTTTTCGCATCGTGATCTCTCCTTTTTACGTCCGTACATAGATTATCAACAATTGTATACAGTATACCACAGAAAAGAAAAATAGATAGAGGTGCAGGAAAATAAAATTATCCTATGCTTTAGGAAGCAATAATCCATTCCATGCCCTGTCGGCGCACACGATTTACGCCCCTTCTGCCATGGATAACATCAACCATACAGCAGGAGCGAGACCGTTTATGTCGAATTGTCAAAAAAGACGTAAGGAAGAGCAGCGTTTCCTTTTAGGAGGTTCGATATCATGCCATTTGCGATTGTACGCAACGATATCACAAAGATGCAGGTGGACGCCATTGTCAATTCTGCGAACCCCCGCGCCATTGTGGGCGGCGGTGTGGATCGCGCCATCCATCAGGCGGCGGGAGCGGAACTCCTGGCCGCGCGCAGGAAGATCGGCAATATTGCCGCGGGTACGGCTGCTGTTACGCCTGCGTACCGCCTCCATGCCCGTTATGTCATCCATACGGTGGGGCCGGTCTGGCAGGACGGCAGTCATGGGGAACGCGAACTTCTCAGCCGTGCGTATCAAAACTCCCTTCGGCTGGCGGCAGAACGCGACTGCTCCTCCATTGCTTTCCCTCTCCTGTCCGCGGGCGTGTTCGGCTGTCCTTCTGAGATCGCGATTGCTGCAGCAGTGCAGGCCATTCGTGATTTCCTGCAGGAACATGACATGGACGTCTATCTGGTGGTGTTCGACCGAAAGAGCTTTAAGATCTCAGACACCCTCTTTGACGACGTGCAGAGCTATCTCGACGAAAGATATGTCGCGGAACTGCTGGATGAGGAATATCGCGGCGATGATCGCGACCGTCGGATCACGGTCTGTCACGAGACGGCATATTTGGATGCTGCGGAGGCCTGCATGAGAGAAGCTGCGCCGACGCCTGCGGCGGAGGATGCTGATGCGGGCGCCGGTTCGTTGGAGAATTTACTGGACGAAATCGACGATACATTCTCTGAGACACTTCTTCGGCTCATTGACCTCAAGGGAAAGAGTGATCCGGAGATATACAAACGAGCGAATGTGGATCGCAGGCATTTCTCGAAGATCCGCAACAATCCCGCCTACCAGCCCAGCAAGAATACAGCCCTGACCCTCGCTGTGGCGTTGGAACTCGATCTCGAGGAAACGCGTGATTTTATCGGACGCGCGGGATATGCGCTCTCCCGCAGCTCCAAGATGGATGTCATTGTGGAGTATTTTATTGAGCGGAAGGAGTACGATATCTTCACCATCAACGAGACACTCTTTGCGTTCCAGCAGCCCTTGCTTGGCTGCTGAGGGATGCATGCGGATAAATATAGCGATTCTTTCGATGTCGCCTGACAGGCGACCCTGCGCCTCTGCATTTTTGCTAGAATGAAGTCAGTTAAGGAAGGAGGCGCTTATCATGAAGAAAGGCTTAACGGAGATCGTGTTCATTCTGGATCGGAGCGGTTCGATGGCCGGCTTGGAGGCGGACACCATCGGCGGGTTCAACGGGCTCATCAAAAAGCAGCGCAAGGAGAGCGGGGAGGCTCTTGTCTCCACCGTGCTGTTCGACGATGTGTGCGAGGTGCTCCATGACCGCGTGCCGATGGAGCAGGTGGAGGAAATGACTGCGGACACCTACTTTGTCCGGGGGTGTACGGCACTCCTCGATGCTGTGGGCGGTGCGATCCATCACATCGGCAACATCCACAAATATGCCCGCGACGAGGACCGGCCGGAGAAGACGCTCTTTATCATCACTACGGACGGCATGGAGAATGCCAGCCGCCGTTATACCTATGACAAGGTGAAGCAGATGATCGGGCGGCAAAAGGCAAAATACGGCTGGGAATTCCTCTTCCTCGGGGCGAACATAGACGCCATCGAGGCGGCGGGGGACATCGGCATCTGCGCGGATCGTGCGGTCACTTACCAAAGTGACCAACAGGGGACGGCGCTCAACTACGAGGTCATGCAGGAAGCCATACATCATGTGCGGACCTGTGCCGCTCCGCTGACGAGCGCGTGGAAAGACCGCATCGATGCGGATGTGCGGCGCCGCAGAGGAAAACGCCGACGCGATTGATGACGTAAAGGTGTGTGATCTTCATACAACGTCAAAAAGGGACCGCATGGAAGATTTATTTCTTCCGTGCGGTCCCTTTGGTGTCTGTTTGGCATGTGGGATCAGTGAATTTCGATCTGCTTGCGCTCAGGGGCAGATGCCGATTTCGGCAGGTTCACCTGCAGAACGCCGTCCTTGAACTCGGCGCGGATGTTCGCGTCGTCGATGCCGTCGATGTAGAACGAGCGGCTGACTTCGCCCGTATGACGCTCGCGGCGGATGTAGTTTCCGTTGTCGTCCTTTTCATCCTTTGACTCGTTGCGCGTCGCAGCGATGGTGAGGTAGCCATTCTCGTAGCGGAGACTGATGTCTTCCTTCGCCATGCCCGGCAAGTCGGCGCTCAGCTCGTAGTGGTCGCCGCTGTCCTTCACATCAACCTTGAATGAGGATGCCCCCCAGTTCGCTGCGGGGAAGCTGCTGTCGAAGAAGGAATCGCGCATGGCGTCGAAGAGATCAAACGGGGTATTATGCTCACGTGAGGTAAGCCCGCGATGTCCGCCAAAAGGTATAAGTCCAAACATGATGATCAACTCCTTAGATCTTTTTGTTGGCTGATGCGCTGTTTGGTATCCGCCTCAGCCATGTGAATATCTTTATTGGGAAGGTGCTTCAATCACCTTTCGATTGTTATTATACTGCTAAAAGTCAAAAAGTCAATAGGTCAAAAAGAAAAAATTGAAATTTTTTTTTGTAACGATATAATAAAGGAACCACTGATAAAATGAAGTCCCTCGGATTGGCGCAGATTTTTTGTCCGTACGAGGCGGAAAACCGGACGCAGAGAGGGGCTCTGTGGAGGATTTTCTGCCGAAGTGCAGGCAAAAAGATGCGTCAAGATGGCGTGGCTGAGTTTAGCAGTGATTCCTGAATAAAGATATATGTTATTTCGTCAATGGAACTGGAGGAAACAATATGGCAGATACGGAAGTTCTTTTTATCGGCTACCCGAAGTGTTCGACGTGTCAAAAGGCGGAGAAGTTCCTGCGTGCGCACGGCTGTGCGGCACCGATGCGCGACATTAAGACACAGAACCCGACGGCAGAGGAGCTGCGTGCGTGGCACAAGAAGAGCGGACTGCCGCTGAAGCGGTTCTTCAATACGAGCGGGATGATCTACCGCGACCGCGGGCTGAAGGATACGCTGCCGGAGATGTCGGAGGAGCAGCAGTACGCCGCGCTCGCCTCGGACGGAATGCTCGTGAAGCGGCCGCTCCTCATCACGAAGGACCGTGTCTTGGTGGGCTTTCGTGAGGCGGAGTGGGCAGAGCTGTTTGCGTAGGGGATGATCCCGCAGGCGCGTTTTGAAAGAAGGATTTCGATGAAACGAGACTACATGGACGGTATCCTCTATGCGATGCTGTTTGCCGTGCCGGCCTACGTGCTGGGGCTGTATTTCCCCATCGTGGGCGGACCCGTGTTCGGCATTCTGCTCGGGATGCTGTTCGCGAAAAAGCGGCGTCCGGAGAAGACGGAGAGCGGCATCCGCTTTACGGGCAAGAAGATTCTCCAGTATGCGATCATCCTGCTCGGCTTTGAGATGAATCTCTTTCACGTTGTGGAGGTGGGAGAGCAGTCCCTCTATGTGATGGTCTTTACGCTCGCGGCAGCGTTCCTTGCGGCGCTTGTCGTGGGACGTTTGATGGGGCTTGATCGCGACATGACGGCGCTCGTTGGTGCGGGGACGGCGATCTGCGGCGGCTCGGCGATTGCGGCGGTTGCCCCTGTGATCGGGGCAAAGGATCGGGATGTGGTGATCTCGATTGCGACGATTTTCTTCTTTAACGTGATTGCGGTCTTTCTCTTTCCGTTCCTCGGGCACACGATGGGGATGTCCGATCAGGGCTTCGGCATGTGGGCGGGCACGGCGATCAACGACACGTCGTCCGTGGTCGCGGCGGGCTACGCGTACAGTCACGATGCGGGCGCGTATGCGACGATTGTGAAGCTGACGCGTACGCTGATGATCGTGCCGGTCTGCCTCTTCTTCGCGCTGCTCGTGATGCGCGGGGCGAAAAAGAGCGGCGCAGGGTTCTCTCTTCGGCGCATCTTTCCGATGTTCGTGCTCTACTTCATCGTCGCGTGCATTGTCAATACGACGGGCATTCTCCCCGCAGAGCTCTCGCATGGGCTGGGGATGCTCGGAAAGTTCGCGATTGTGCTCGCGATGAGTGCGATCGGGCTGAACACGGATCTCCCGTCGCTCGTAAAGAATGGGGCGCGGCCGCTTGCTCTCGGGATGGTGTGCTGGGCAGCAGTGGCGGTGACGTCGCTTATCGTTCAGCATGCATTGGGGCTGCTGTAAGGGGCGGGGAGACAATGAGGAATAAAAAAACCACGCATGAAGAAAACACAGTGACGGACGAACAGGATGTCGAGCTGCGGCCGTTTCCGCCGTTTCTGCCGCCGCAGGCGACAGTGCTGATGATGGGGAGCTTTCCGCCGGCAAAGGAAAAGCGGGCGATGGCATTCCACTACCCGAACTTTCAGAACGATATGTGGCGCGTCTATGGGCTCGTATTCTTCGGTGATGCGGCACATTTTCAGGTGTTGGGGGAGAAGGCTTTTGATGCGGAGCGCATCAAGGCGTTTCTCACGGAGCGCGGCATCGGCTCATGTCCCGGCGTGCGGCGCGCCATCCGCACGCACGGCAATGCGTCCGACGCCTATCTGAAGGTCGTGGAGACGGTGGAACTGCCCGAGATTCTGGCGCAGATCCCACAGTGCCGCCGCATCTGCACGACGGGCGGAAAGGCGACGGAGATCCTCTTTGATCTGCTCACGGCGGAGAAAAAGGGCAAGGATGTCAAGACGGGCGAGACCGTGTCCGCACGCTGCGGCGGTCGTGAGCTCCTCGTCACGCGTCTGCCGTCCACTTCGCGTGCCTATCCGATGAAGCTCGAGAAAAAGGCAGAGGCGTATCGGCAGTTCTTCCGCGCGGCGGGGTTCACGGTGGCGGAGTAGAGCGAAAAATAAAAGACAGGTCAACGGCTGCGTTTCATGCCGTTGACCTGTTTTTCGTAGAAAAGCTTCAAAAACATTTTAATATTAAGTAGGAATATGAGGGGGGGTGGAATTAATAGATATGGATGAGAAACACTGCGCTTTAAGTTGCAAAGGAGATGTTTGTTATGGGCAAGTTTAAGAAGGCGCTCTTAGGGCTGGTCGGTATTGTGGTCGTCGCCAGCTTAGTTGGTGGTTGCGGCGGCAGTGGACAGAATAAGGCAAACGATGCGAACAAGAGTGATTCAAGCAGCACAACACAGCAGCAAAAATCGAAACAGAAAGATTACGCAGAAGCGGATATTAATGTACTGTTGAGCGAGGCAAAGGATAATGCTGCCGCTGCAAACCAAAACTATAAGGGAAAAGCGGTGAAGATCATCGGCGGACACGTCTATAATATTGACTCGGATGTAAAATACGGGTGAGATGATTTCGCTCTTCTGCGGGGATTTCTTTGGCATTAGTTGATGATGCTGCTGATGGTTGAGTATTTATCATCTGTGTGTATCCCCCAGTGGACATCTGAATAAGTCAAACGGCACGATATGAGATGATTCATACCGTGCCGTTTTTGTATTCTCTTAGAACAAGTCGTTTGCAAGGACGATGGTCTGCTCGCGTGAGGGGCCGACGGAGATGACGCCGAGGGCAATGTCCGTGATCTCTGCCATGCGTTCGAGGTATTTGCGTGCCTTTTCGGGGAGGTCGCCGTAGCTGCGGATGCCGGAGATGTCCGTCTTCCAACCCGGGAAGGTCTCATAGACCGGCTCGACCTCGGCGAGGACGTTGAGGCTTGCGGGAACGCCCTTGAGGAGCTCTCCCCTGTACTTGTAGCCCGTGCAGATCTTGATCTCGTCAAAGCCGTCAAGGATGTCGAGACGCGTGACCGCCATGTAGTCGATGCCCGAGAGCATCCCCGCATGGCGGACGACAACGGCATCGAGCCATCCGGTGCGGCGCGGACGCCCCGTGACGGTGCCGAACTCATGTCCCGCTTCGCGCAGTTTCTCTCCGATGGGATTCAGCTGCTCTGTGGGGAAGGGACCCTCGCCGACGCGCGTGCAGTATGCCTTGACAACGCCGACGACCTTGTCGATCTTCTTCGGCGCAACACCTGCGCCAATGGTGACGCCGCCCGAGATGGGGTGTGACGCGGTGACGTAGGGGTAGGTGCCGTAGTCGATGTCCAGCATGGTCGCCTGTGCGCCCTCGAAGAGAATTTTGCGCCCCGCGGCGATCTCCTCGTTGATGAGGGGGATGGTGTCGGTGACGAGCGGACGCAGACGCTCGGCGTAGCCCTGATACTCCTTCAGCACCTCGTCATAGTCAAGGGGCTCGTGGTGGTAGACAGCGGCGAGCTCTGCGTTCTTGTTGTCAAGGTTTTTCTTAAGCTTCTTGGCAAACTCTGCGCCGTCAATGAGGTCACAGACGCGGATGCCAATGCGGTCGTCACGATCCATGTAGCAGGGGCCGATGCCGCGTCCTGTCGTGCCGATCTTGTCCGCGCCGCGCTGGGCGTCGCCGATGCCGTCCATCAGTCGGTGGTAGGGCATGACGACGTGCGCGCGGTCGGAGATGCGGATGTTCGAGGTGTCGATGCCGCGCGCCGCCATGGCGTCCATCTCCTGCAGACAGACCTCGGGGTCAAAGGCGACGCCGTTCGCGATGATGTTGTGCGTGCCCTTGTAGAGGATGCCTGAGGGCAGGAGGCGGAGTTTATACTCTTCGCCTGCCGCGACGACGGTGTGTCCCGCGTTGCAGCCGCCCTGATAGCGGACGACGGTGTCTGCCTTGCTCGCGAGGTAGTCGACGATTTTCCCTTTGCCCTCGTCGCCCCACTGCGTACCCGTAATAACGATGGTTGACATAATGAGTCCCCCTTATTTCTTCTCCTTAGAGATCAAATCGTGCAAAGATGTCATCGATGTTCCGCAGGAAGTACTGATAGTCGAAGCAGGCGTCGATCTCCTCCTTTGTGAGGTGGGCGGAGATGTCGGCGTCCTTCTCGACGTTCGTGCGGAAATCCTCCTTGTCGAGCCAGCGCTTCATGGCGTTGCGCTGCACCCAGACGTAGGCAGTCTGACGCAGGATGCCCTTGTTGACGAGTGCCGTGAGGATGCGCTGACTGTAGATGAGACCGCCCGTGCGGTTCATGTTGTGCAGCATGGCGTCCGGGTAGACGAGGAGCTTGTCCACGATGCCGGTCAGCTTGTGCAGACAGTAGTCCACATTGATCGTGCTGTCGGGCAGGATGACGCGCTCGACGGAGGAATGCGAGATGTCGCGTTCATGCCAGAGGGTGATGTCCTCCATCGCCGCGACGGCGTTGCCGCGCACGAGGCGCGCCATGCCCGAGACACGCTCGCAGTTGATTGGATTGCGCTTGTGCGGCATCGCCGACGAGCCCTTCTGTCCCGCCTTGAAGAACTCCTCTGCCTCACGGATGTCCGTGCGCTGGAGGTTGCGTATCTCGGTGGCGATCTTTTCCAAGGTGCTCGCGATGATGGCGAGTGTCGTGACGAACTCGGCGTGGCGGTCACGCTGGATGACCTGTGTCGCCAGACGGACGGGCGTCAGCCCCAGTTTTTTGCACGTCAGTTCCTCGATGCGCGGGTTGATGTTGGAGTAGGTGCCGACGGCGCCCGAGAGCTTGCCGACGGAGACGATTTTCTTGGCATGCGTAAGACGCTCGATGTCGCGCTCGATCTCTGCACTCCAGAGCAGAAGCTTCAGCCCAAAGGTCATCGGCTCCGCGTGGATGCCGTGTGTACGTCCGATGCACGGCGTATGACGGAACTCGTTCGCGCGGCGGCGGAGCACGGTGCGGAATTCCTGCAGATCATCGAGGATGATGGCGGCGGCGTCGCGCATCATGACGCAGTATGCCGTGTCCTTCACGTCGCTCGAGGTGAGCCCTTTGTGGATGTATTTCGAGTCCTCTCCGATATTCTCCTCGAGGTTCGTGAGAAAGGCAATGATGTCGTGGTCGGTGGTCTTTTCGATCTCGTTGATGCGCGTGACGTCAAACTTCGCCTTTGCCTTGATGTTCTCTACGGCGGCGGCGGGGATCTCGCCCAGTTCCGCCATTGCCTCACACGCAGCAATCTCGACGTTCAGAATGGTCTGCCACTCGTTCTGAATCGACCAGAGATGCCCCATTTCCGGCCGCGTATAGCGTTCTATCATGTGCGTCCTCCTGCCTGAAAATAAACAAATTTATCCTGCACTATCATATATCTCCATGGGACGATTGTCAATGTTATGCGGAGACAGCGTTTTGTATACGGGATATTCTCATGCGGATTTCAGGGTTCTTACGATATAATAGAAATGTTTATTGCGGAGGGGGGCGATCGGATGTTTCGCCGGATTCTTGCTGTCGGCGATGTGCACGGGGAGGCAGACGGCCTCGAACGTCTCTGGAAGAAGATTGCGTTTGACGATGAGCGGGATCTGCTCGTCTTTCTCGGCGACTATATTGACCGCGGCGCCGCGCCTGTCCGTGCCCTGCAGTTCGTGCAGCGGCAGGCGGAGAAGTACCGCAATGTCCACGCACTCATGGGCAACCACGAGGCGATGATGCTCAGCCATATTGATGCGTATGGACTGGGGCGCACGATCATGGGGCACTTCGATCTCTGGCTGGCGAACGGCGGCAGGATCACGAGGAAGCAGCTTGCTGCTCTGCCAAAGGCGGAGGCGGAATCGCTGACGGCATTCGTTCGGTCACGCCCAATTTCTTTCCGCACATCGCATGCCGGTGAGGACATTCTCTTCGTTCATGCGGGTGTGAATCCTGCGGCGGAGGACTGCCGGGAGGATATGCTTTGGATTCGTGAGAAGTTTTTCGCGGGGTATCACGGCAGCACGCTGGTTGTTGTCGGACATACGCCAACGCAGATGCTGCGGCGCGGCGGCGCAGCAGTGCCGCTCTTTTTGCCGAACAATATCATCGCCTGCGACACGGGTGCGTATCTGCCCGGCGGACGCATCAGCTGTGTGGATGCGGCACACTATCTGCGCCTGCGAGCGGGCGGACATGCGCTCACGGCGGGAGAACGCGCATCCTGCTATATGCAGGCGGAGCGCGGGTAAGGCTCGTGTGATTCCTTAGATGTATCAGTGATTCCTTTATATAGGAGAGAGGAAGAAGTTGATGGAAAGGAAAAAGACGTTTACGCGCCGTACGTTTATCAAGGCGGCGATAGCGGCGGGGACAGCCGCTGCAGGCGGTGCGGCGCTCTGGAAGCTTGCCGGTATGGAGTGGCTGCGCAGGAAGGGGCTGCATCCCTTTCCCAATACTCTCTATATCGAACGCCTGCGGCAGATCATCACCTCGGATCCCGGGAGCAGCCGTGTCCTCATGTGGGAGACCGATGCAGACGGGATGGATCAGATGGTCGAGATACGGGCGGAGAACTCGGAGGAAATCCGGCGCATCCCTGTGAACGATGCAGCGTTTTCCGATGATGGTGTGACGGTGTATCAGTATACGGCGGAGATCGACAGGCTGGTACCGGGGACGAAGTATCGCTATCGCATTGAGGCAAATGACGGGGCGACGGGCTGGCAGGAACTCTATACCCCTGCTGCTGATGCACCATATAAGATGCTTCTTTTTCCCGACAGCCAGTCGAGCGACTATGCGGATTGGCAGCAGCTTGCACATCTTGCGTGGGCACGCAACACAGATGCCGCGTTTTTTGCCTGCCTTGGCGACCTCGTGGACAACGGCGAGGATCGTGCGCAGTGGACAGCGTTCTTCACCGGGTTGGATGAGATGGAGCGCGTGATTCCGATAGCTCCCGTCATGGGGAATCATGAGACCTATGACCGTCAATGGGAGACGCGTCTGCCGACGGCATACCTGAACTACTTTAAGACGCCGCGCAACGGGAGCAGAAAATTCGAGCGGTATTACTATTCCTTTGATTACGGTAATGTGCACTATATCGTCCTCTGTACTCAGCAAAAGGAAATCGGGGATTTTCAGGACGGTCTGACCGAGGAACAGCTGGCATGGATCCGCCGCGACTTGAAGGCACATCGGCGTAAGTGGAATATCGTTCTCATGCACAAGGACGTGCTGCGATACCGTATTCATGGACGCCCCGAGCGCAGTGAGGGCATTGATGAGGAGATCGGACGCGTATGGATGCCCGTCTTTGACGAACTCAGCATTGATGTTGTCTTTACGGCACATCTGCATACATACCGCAATCGTGGGCATATCTACGGTTTTGAGAAAACGCAGAACCGCAAGGGACCGCTCTATATCCTCACGGGTGTTGCGGGGAATGTTCGCTATCCGAATCTTTGGGTTGACCATGCTTTTGATGAGGTGACGCTTCCGCAGCCGGAGACGGATAACTATCTCACGATGGAGGTCCGGGATGATCGGCTTGAGATCGCGTGTTTCCTGTCCGACGGCACGGAGATGGATCGTGTGAAGGTGACGAAACGGTAAGGGGATCGTCCGCTCGTGTGCAAAGTGACTCGATGGAACTGCTGCACAAAGCTTCGGCTTCGTGCAGCAGTCCCGTCTTTTTTATATACAATCGATATACAACTTTAGTAAACCTACATAGAATATTCTGGTTGACAATAAATAAAATAGCGAGTAAGATAAAGCAAGTCTATGAGTCTGTCAGTTTTTATGGAGGTATCTGAAGATTATGAAGTTACGTGAAGTAATCCTATGCGGGCTGTTTATCGCGCTCATTACGGTCGGGACGTTCGTGCGCATCCCTGTGGGTACGGATG